>Ga0228637_1000429_pt1 | contig 11403 bp, 9 predicted proteins | sample 47DmetaG_FD_182710 | JGI IMG/M metagenome (GOLD analysis project Ga0228637, IMG submission 182710) | Seawater microbial communities from Monterey Bay, California, United States - 47D | ecosystem: Environmental > Aquatic > Marine > Coastal | place: USA: California | collected 2016-10-25 | reverse complement strand
CTTTATGACAAATATTATAATCTCCACAAACAATCAGTTTTGGAATTTCTTTTTTTAAATTTATAAGATAGTCTTGAATTTGCTTCATATAATTAAACTTAAAGTCTAGTCTTGCTTGATTTGTACCTGATGGTAAATACATACTCATCACGGAAACATTATCAAAATCTACTCGAAGATTTCTCCCTTCAAAATCCATGGTTTCTATACCAGTACCATACTCAATATGGTTTGGCTCTTTTTTACAAAAAATAGCCACTCCAGAATATCCTTTTTTCTGTGCAGAAAACCAATATTGATATGGATAACCTGCCAAGTCAAATCCTTCTGAGGGAACTTGCTCTTTGTTTGCTTTTGTTTCTTGAATACAAATAATGTCTGGATTCGCAGCTTTTAACCACTCTAAAAAGCCTTTTTTAATAGCTGCTCTAATTCCGTTAACGTTGTATGAGATAATTTTCATAACATCAATTTATAAATTCATTTCTGGAATTTCACCCTCAATTACTAGTGTTCCTTCAGTAGCATTTTTAATCTCCTCAACACTAACTCCAGGGGCTCTTTCTAATAAATAGAACTGATTATTTTTAATTTCAAAAACAGCTAAATTAGTCACTACTTTGGTTACACATCCTACACCAGTAAGAGGCAAGGAGCATCTTTTTAATAATTTAGATTCACCACGTTTATTGGTATGCATCATAGCAACAATAATATTTTCTGCAGAGGCTACTAGATCCATAGCTCCACCCATCCCCTTTACCATTTTACCAGGGATTTTCCAATTGGCAATGTCTCCATTTTCAGATACTTCCATAGCACCTAAAATTGTCAAATGAACATGCTTCCCTCTAATCATTGAAAAACTAGTTGCAGAATCAAAAAAACTTGCTCCTGGCATTGTAGTAATAGTTTGTTTACCTGCATTAATAATATCTGCATCTTCTTCTCCCTCAAAAGGAAATTGTCCCATTCCAAGGACACCATTTTCACTTTGAAATTCTACCTCAATATCGTCTCTTACAAAATTGGCAACAAGCGTAGGTATCCCAATACCTAAATTTACATAATAACCGTTTTTTACTTCTTTTGCTATTCTTTTAGCTATTCCGTTTTTATCTAACATAACTAACTTCTTTGTCTAACGGTTCTTTGCTCTATTCTTTTTTCAAACTTCTCTCCTTGAAAAATTCGTTGCACAAAAATCCCCGGTGTATGAATATGATTTGGGTCTAACACACCTAAAGGAACTAATTCCTCTACCTCTGCAACAGTAATGGTTGCAGCTCCGCACATTAATGGATTAAAGTTACGTGCAGTTCCTTTAAAGATTAGATTCCCTGCTTCGTCTCCTTTCCATGCTTTTACAAAAGCAAAATCTGCTTTATAAGCCAACTCCAAAACGTGCATTTTACCATTAAAATCTCTTGTTTCTTTTCCCTCTGCAACTTCGGTACCATAACCAGCTGGTGTATAAAATGCAGGAAAACCTGCTTGAGCAGCTCTACATTTTTCTGCTAAAGTTCCCTGTGGAGTTAATTCAACTTCTAATTCTCCTGATAACATTTGACGTTCAAACTCATCATTTTCACCAACATAAGAAGATATCATTTTCTTAATTTGCTTATTTTGTAATAATAATCCAAGTCCAAAATCATCAACCCCTGCATTGTTAGATATGCAAGTAAGATTTTTTATCCCCTTTCTAGCTAACTCTGCTATAGCATTTTCTGGAATACCACATAATCCGAAACCTCCTAACATAAATGTCATATGATCCGAAACACCTTTAAGTGCTTCTTCAATGCTATCTACTTTTTTATTAATCATCCTAATTATTTTACAATGTCTTTGATACTTATATCTTTTAAAATGTTAAAAATCTATGTCGTCGTCTTCAGGGATTATTTTCTTGGAATTTTTATCTTTAGTTGAAGAGTCTTTCCCACAGGCTGTAACTATCCCAATACTTTCTGGTTTTTCAAAATCTTCCTGACTAATATTTAAAGAAGTATCTGCGTAAACTTTTTTCATGAATAAAGCCCAAGTAGGCAATGACATAGTAGCTCCTTGACCTTCTGCTATATTTTCAAAATGAACAGCTCTATCTTCACCACCTGTCCAAACACCTGTTGCTAAATTTGGCACAACACCCATAAACCAACCATCTGTATGGTTTTGAGTTGTTCCTGTTTTACCCGCTATTGGGTTGGTAAATTCGTAAGGGAACCCAGTAATAATATCTTTGTAGTAGTGTTCCGAAGTTCGTAGCCTTACTCCAGAGCCGGCTGTAGTTACCCCCTTTAATAATTCTAATACAACATAGGCGGATTCTTCACTTAATACCTCATTGGTTTTTGGAGTAAAATCTGCTAAAACAGTTCCATTTTTATCTTCAATTCGTAGTAGCATATTGGGCTCTACACGCATTCCTTTATTGGCAAATGTGGCGTATGCTCCAGTCATTTCCATGAGTGATAATTCTACAGAGCCTAGAGCAATTGAAGGTGATTTAGGGATTCTACTTTCTATTCCTGCAGATTTAGCTAAACGTACAACATTTAATGGCGTAACCATATCTATTAACCTTGCAGATATTACATTGATTGATTTTGCTAAAGCGGACTTAAGAGTTATTTCTCCCCCATACTTTTCTCCAGAATTCTTAGGAGTCCAAGCTTCAGGAATTCCAAATCTTCCTTTAGGTATTGTATAAGGTGTATTTGGAAACTTTTCACATGGAGACAAACGTAATTGATTAATAGCTGTAGCATATACAAATGGCTTAAATGTAGAACCTACTTGTCTTTTACCTTGGTCTACGTGATCATATTTAAAATATTTATGGTTGATTCCTCCAACCCACGCTTTAATATGACCCGTCTGTGGCTCTATAGACAATAAACCTGATCTCAAAATGGTTTTGTAATATTTAATAGAATCATTTGGAGACATGATGGTATCTATCTCTCTTTGATCATTCCATGAGAAAACTCTCATATCTGTTGATGCATTAAAAGCTGAATCTATTTGCTGATCTGAATATCCGTTTTTTTTCATCCCTCTAAAACGATCAGATCTTTTTCTTGCTCTTTTATAGATGGCATCAACTTGTTCTTCCTCTAAATCATAAAATGGAGCTGTTTCATTTTTTTGTTGCTCTTTAAAAAAGTACTTCTGAAGATTTGATATATGTTCTTGAACAGCCTCTTGAGCGTATTGTTGCATTCTAGAATCTAATGTTACAAAAATCTTTAGCCCGTCTCTATTTATATTGTATAATTCTCCGTTGGGTTTCGGGTTGTTTTTTGTCCATTTTTTAAGGTAGCCTCTCAGGTACTCTCTAAAATATGTTGCCAACCCGTCATTATGACTTTCTGGGGTAAAGTTTATTTTAAGTGGCAACTTTTGTAATGAATCCTTTTCTTTTTGAGTAATAAATTCATTTTTTGCCATCTGTGCAAAAACAACATTTCGTCTTACAAGCGATTTCCCTTTTGAAATTTCTCTATTGGGATTAAACTGTCTTGGATTTTTTAGCATAGCAACCAAAATAGCTGATTCTTGAATATCTAAGTTTTTAGGTTCTTTACCAAAATATATTCTTGAAGCTGAACGAATCCCTATGGCATTAAAAAGAAATCCTTGCGTATTCAAATACATGGCAACTATTTCATTTTTAGTGTATTGTCGTTCTAATTTAGTTGCAACTATCCACTCCTTTACTTTTTGAGTTAATCTTTTTAATGTACTACTTGATCCTCCTTTGTTAAATAGGTTTTTTGCCAACTGTTGAGTGATAGTACTGGCACCACCTCCTTTACCAAGTTTTACAATAGCCCTTGCCAATCCTCTGAAATCAATTCCTGAATGTTCATAAAATCGCTCATCCTCAGTGGCAATTAATGCGTTTACTAAGTTCTCTGGTAAATCACTAAATCCAACAGGAGTTCTATTTTTAAATGCATATTTACCCAATGTTACTCCATCTGATGAAATAACTTCTGTTGCTAGATTTTTTTCTGGATTTTCTAATTCTTCAAATGTTGGCAGTTCTCCGAAAATACCCCAAGAAGCAAATAAAAACACCAATAAAATAGAAGTAAAACCACCTAATACGATTATCCAAAATCGTTTGATATATTTTTTAAAATTTGTTTCTTTCTTTTTTACCATGCTAGTTTACTTTTTCAATTCTAAAGCCAACATCAGAGATTCCATGTAGTTCTTTGATTCCATCAATGCTTCCATTTTTTCTCATGGCTTGAGAAATTGACACATTATAATTTCCTGAAAATGGAAAAATAATATTTTCTTTAAAAGAGAGTTTATTGTGCTTAATGTCAGATATCCCTTCGCCTAAGAATCTTCCGTTCTTATCAGCCATTTCATATTGTAGCGTGTCTACAATTTTCTTGCCATTAGGAAAGTTAATACTTGAAATTATATACAAATTACTGAATTGGTATTGATTGCTATTTCTAATATTAATAAACAGATTATTTTTTGATATGGTATCTGTAATTTCAAATTTAAAGTTAATTGAATGATCTTGAGACCAACTGTTGTTAGTAATAGATTTATACTCATCAAAAACTCTATTGGAATCACAGGATATAAATAACACCCCCAACACAAGAATTAATCTTATTTTACTATTGATTTGTATTGGCATTTGGATTTGGTTTTCTTCTTCTCGTATTCTGAGTATTAGCCTGGCTATTGTTATTTCTTTTTTGGTTGTTTGATGTATTACTTTTTTTTGACTTGTGCCCTTTTTGGTTATTTTGGGATTGATTGGACACTGCTCCAGATGAAACTTTTTTTCTTTTTTTATTTCTATTCCTTCTCCTATTCTTCTTTGGTGTATCAAATCTTGTAAGGCTGTCTTGGCCAACTACGTTTTCAAAATCTACGGTAACCACTTCCTCTATATCAGATTCATAATCTTCTAGTGGAATTGAAACTTCATTTTTATTATTTAAATCTATGATCTCTTGAACTTGTTCTAAACTTAATTTATACCATTTAGATCTATTTTCTTTGTAGGTATACCAGAGTAATTTTTTAAAGATGTCCATTTTAACAAATTCGGCATCTCCACTCTCTGTTTTTAAAATTTTCTCTTGCTTTGGAAAATCATTTAAAGCATCCAAATAACTATCTAACTCAAAATTTAAACAACACTTTAATTTTCCGCATTGACCAGCTAATTTTAATGGATTTAAAGATAATTGCTGATAACGAGCAGCAGATGTTGTTACCTTTCTAAAATCTGTTAGCCAAGTAGAACAACATAATTCTCTACCACAAGAACCCACTCCTCCCAAACGAGCAGCTTCTTGTCTAGCTCCAACTTGCTTCATTTCTACTCTAATTGAAAAGGCTCCAGCTAAATCTTTAATTAATTGCCTAAAATCTACTCTAGCCTCTGCAGTATAGTAAAACGTTGCCTTGTTCCCATCTCCTTGAAATTCAACATCTGATAATTTCATTTTCAAGCCCAATCTTCCTAATATTTCTCTACCTCTTTTTTGGGTTTCTAGCTCACGATTTCTTGCTTTCTCCCATATTTCAATATCTCTTTGTGAGGCTTTTCTGTATATTTTTTTTATCTCTTCACTATCAATAGATACTTTTCTTTTTTTCATTTGCACTTTCACTAATTCTCCTCCTAACGAGACAACGCCAATATCATGTCCTGGAGAACCCTCAACAGCTACAACATCTCCCATGGAGATAGATAGTTTTTCTGTATTCTTAAAAAAGTGCTTACGCCCATTTTTAAAACGCACTTCGTAAATATTAAAAGGAGTTTCATTTCCTGGCAAAGTCATATTAGACAACCAATCAAAAACAGATAATTTTTCGCAACCTCCTGAAGTACAGGACCCGTTGCTTTTACACCCTCTTGGTTTACCATCTTCTCCTGTACCGCAACTTCCACATGCCATAAAGTAATATATATTTAAAAGCCTAGGCTTCTTATTGTTTTTACTAATTTTAAGCTAAATAAACTTCACTTAAATTTTTTATCATGATTACACCTAACCTTAAAAGTTGTTAATTGTAATGCTTGATTATTTTATTTAACGAGTAAATATACGGAAACTATCACAATGATTTTATTGTAAAAAGGATAAAAAAACTACCTAAATTCTTTCAAGGCAAAAGACATTTTTTAGTTTTTAAACAAGAGCTTTTCTGATCGTCCTTTTTTAAATATTTTATTACTAGCATGGCTCCCTTTTCGTAGTTTTTTTTGTTCTTCGTATGGCAATTGAATAATCTCTTGACATTCTACTGAACACGTTGTTTCCATCTTTTCTGAACAATCTTTACATTGAATAAATAATAGATGACAGGCTTCATTGGCACAGTTAACGTGAACATCACACGGTGAGCCACATTGATGACAATTAGCAACAACATGGTCTGAAATTTTTTCTGCTCTTCGGTGATCAAACACAAAATTTTTACCTAAAAATTTATTTTCTAAATGCTCAGATTTTACTTGTCTGGTATACTCAATAATGCCTCCCTCTAATTGAAAAACATTTTTAAATCCCTTGTGTTTATAATATGCTGAAGCTTTTTCACAGCGAATACCACCAGTACAATACATCAATAAGTTTTTATTTTCTTTATTCTCTTTTAAGTCTTCTTCAATAATGTCTAATGAATCTCTGAAGGTATCTACATCCGGAGTTATTGCTCCATCAAAATGACCAATTTCACTTTCATAATGATTTCTCATATCTACACAAATAGTATTAGGATCCTCCAACATTTGGTTAAATTCCTTAGCATTTAAATGAATGCCTTTATTTGTTACATCAAAAGTGTCATCATTTAGGCCGTCAGCAACAATCTTGTTTCTAACTTTTATTTTTAATTTTAAAAACGATTTGTTGTGCTGTTCAATAGCTACGTTTAATCGAATATTATTCAAAAAAGAAATGGTATCTAACTGATTTTTTAATTCCAAAAAATTCTCAGAAGGAACAGATATTTGAGCATTGATACCTTCATAGGAAACATAGGTTCTCCCCAACACATCCAAAGGCTGCCATTCTAAAAATAATTTATCTCTAAATAATTGTGGATTTTCTATCTTGTGGTATTGATAGAATGAAATTGTGATGCGGTCTTTTCCAGCCTCATCTATTAATGCAGCGCGTTCATTAGCGCTTAACTTATTGTACAGTTGCATGCTATACCAAATTCGTTAAACAATCTATTTTTGTCTATTACAGACTCTTACCTGCAAAACTACCACAATTTTTAATAGTACGTTGAAAATTCAACATTTCCTTTGTATTTGAAAAATTTTTAAATTTTATCTATTTCTTACCACTATTAATTGAAGTCTTCAGGACATTTTTTAGCATCTTTGTATTTTCATTATTAAAAATCCGTGAATTGGGTCTCGAAATAATTCCAATCATGAAAAAAAATTAAACTAGTATACTATGAAAATCGCTTTAGTAGGTGCTACCGGAATGGTAGGAAATGTAATGCTTCAAGTTTTAGCAGAGAGAAATTTTGAGATGACTGAATTAATACCTGTAGCATCCGAAAGATCCGTTGGAAAACATATTTCATTCAAAAATAAAGAGTACACTATTGTTAGTTTACAAGATGCAGTAAACAAACAACCAGATATTGCATTATTTTCTGCTGGTGGTGATACTTCTCTAGAATGGGCTCCTAAATTTGCAGCTGTTGGAACTACAGTTATCGATAATTCTTCTGCTTGGAGGATGGATCCAGAAAAAAAACTAGTTGTACCGGAAATTAATGGTGATGTTTTATCTAATAACGATAAGATTATTGCCAACCCAAATTGCTCTACCATTCAATTAGTAATGGCACTAGCTCCTTTGCACAAAGAATATACCATGAAACGTGTTGTTATTTCAACATACCAATCTGTTTCTGGAACTGGAGTAAAAGCAGTGCAACAATTAGAAAATGAGGAAGCAGGAATTGAAGGCGAAATGGTATATCCTCATCCCATCGGAAGAAATGCATTACCACATTGTGATGTTTTTCTTGAAAATGGCTACACAAAAGAGGAAATGAAATTAGTAAAAGAACCTAAGAAAATCCTAGGAGATGATAGATTTTCTATAACAGCAACAGCCGTCAGAATTCCAACAGCAGGAGGGCATTCAGAAGCTGTAAATGTTCAATTTGAACATGATTTTGAGATTGAAAAAGTTCGAAAATTATTACGGGAGACTCCTGGAGTCATCGTTCAAGATAATGTGAAAGAAAACATCTATCCTATGCCAATTACAGCTCATCAAAAAGATGAAGTTTTTGTGGGAAGAATTCGAAGAGACGAATCTCAAGAAAACTCCTTAAATTTGTGGATCGTTTCTGACAACCTAAGAAAAGGAGCAGCTACAAATGCTGTGCAAATAGCAGAATATTTAGTAGAAAAAAAAATTGTATAAATTCATGAGTACATTTCATAAATTATCTATCAAGGATTACATTCAAGAAACCGCTAATGCGGTTTCTCTTGTTTTTGATATTCCTGAAAATTTAAAAACTAATTTTTCTTTTAAAGCAGGCCAATATCTTACACTAAAAACCATGATTAATGGAAATGAAATACGTAGAGCCTATTCAATTTGCTCTACTCCTCATAGTGGAGATCTAAAAGTAGCTATAAAAACTGTTGAAAATGGTATTTTTTCTACTCATGCAACCTCAAAATTAAAAGTTGGTGATATTTTAGAAGTTCACGAACCTGAGGGGAAGTTTATTTTAGAACCTTCAAAGAGTAACAACTACATTGGCATAGCTGCTGGTAGTGGTATTACCCCTGTTTTATCTATGATTAAAACTGTATTAGAAAAGGAGCCTTCATCATCTTTTACACTATTATACGGTAATAAATCATCTGAAGATACTATGTTTAAATCTGAATTAGATGAACTATCTGGATCTTATGGTGGCAGATTTAATTTACATTACATATTCAGTAGACAAAAAGAAGAAGGGTCTTTATTTGGTCGAATTGATAAAGGGCATACAAATTATTATATCAAAAATATCTATAAAAATTGGTCATTTAAAACTGTTTTTTTATGTGGCCCAGAAGAAATGATTAATACCGTTTCAAATACATTAATAGAGAATGGATACAAAGAATCTCAGATACTATTTGAACTGTTTACAGCTACAGTTAATGAAGAAAGTGTCTCTGAGATTAAAGAAGGTTTTTCTGAAGTAAGCGTATTGCTTGATGATGAGGAAATTTGTTTCACCATGAATCAAACAGACGACATTTTAGCAGCAGCATTAAGAAATAATATAGACGCCCCGTATTCATGTCAGGGTGGGGTTTGCTCAAGTTGTTTAGGTAAAGTTACAGAAGGAAATGCTGTTATGGTTAAAAACAGCATCCTTACAGATCAGGAGGTAAATGAAGGGCTTATATTAACCTGCCAAGCACATCCTACAACTCCAAAAATTTCGATTGACTATGATGATGTTTAAAAAAAAGTATCTTTAGCAAATGGATATTTACCATGTAAAAAATGCAATATTATTTGGGTTCTTTCTTTCGTTTATGATTGGCCCCGTGTTTTTCATGTTAATTCAAACAAGTATTTTAAAAGGAGCTAGAGCAGCGATCGCATTTAATTTAGGTGTAATTTTAGGAGATGTAGCATTTATTGTAATTGCCTATTTTGGAAGTAGACATTTACTAGAAAGGATTAAAGATGACCCTCGGCTATTTTTCATTGGAGGTTTAATTTTAATTGTTTACGGAACAATAACCTATTTAGACAAGTCTGAAAAAAAAGAACTTCAAGCATCTTTGAATTTATCTACTAACATCAACTATTTCAAGCTCATTTTAAAAGGATTCTTTCTAAACTTTATCAATATTGGAGTTCTGGCACTATGGTTAGGTTTAATTGTAGTTATTGGACCGGCGCTAGATATGAATCCCTCATCAATTTTTTATTATTTTACAATAATTATTGCTAGTTATTTTATAACTGACCTCGGAAAAATTATTTTAGCTAAACAATTAAAAAATAAAATGACTCCTTTGGTAGTTTATCGAATAAAAAGAATAATGGGAGTATTACTAATTGTATTTGGAGTTGGACTTATGATGAAGGGCTTTCTTCCAAAAGATAACAAGATTAATACACTGTTAGAACAGGTAGATAAAAAATAAAAGCGACATAAAACGTCGCTTTTATTTTTTTAAGATAGTATTCTCTTACTTCTTATTGTCCGATGGATAAATGTCTGCCATCAATTTAGACGGGTCTATTTCAACTGATTTAATTTCTTTCAAAACCTCAAATCTATAGATAGGGTGTGCCCAAGACCAATCTTTTAATATTGTCGCGCTTGTGGGCTTATTCCCTCTCATCATTTGTAAAGGAATATTAAAATCTTCTGAAGAACCATCTTTATACGTTACTCTTACATCTATAGGCATTGGCATTTTACCATGCCTTTGTAAAATAATTATTTTGTTCCTAAAACCTCGAACACTATAATCAATAGTATGCGTAGTTTGAGTCCATTCATTTAAATACCAATCTAAATGAATCCCAGAAACTTTCTCCATAGATCTTTTGATATCATTTGGTGTTGGATGTTTGAAACTAAAATCATTATAGTATTTTTTAAGTCCTTTCTCAACATTCTCTTTCCCTATAATATATTCTAATTGAGATAAAAATATATTTCCCATACTATAACTAGCGGTGCTATACGAAGAATTTAAATGATATCTGTCTGCATGGGTAGCCAGTGACTCTTCTTTTCTGTAAGAAATCATTTTAAAATACCTGTTATAAGAGCCCAAATGAGGGTTTTCTAACTGTTTGTCTAAAATTTTATTACTAGCAATATTAGAGATATAAGAGGTAAACCCCTCATCCATCCATGGGTGCTTACTTTCATTACTCGCTAACAAAAACTGAAACCAAGTATGAGCCATTTCGTGCGATGTAACACCAAACAAACTATTGAAACTTCTTTTACCAGTAATTAACGTTGACATTGCATATTCCATGCCTCCGTCACCTCCTTGAATTACTGAGTATTGTTTGTAAGGATACTGGCCAACATTTTTACTGAAAAAACTCATTAGCTGAGCTGTTTTTGGTTGTAAGTCTTTCCAATTTTTTAAATACTTTTCTTCTAAGTTTTTTTTATAAAAAAAATGTAAATCAATTCCATCGGCTGTTTTTAGAATGTCATGATTATAATCTGGATCTGCAGCCCACATGAAATCATGAACATTTGGTGCTTTAAAATGCCAACTTAATTTTTCACTTTTTGATTTTTTTAATTTTTTTGATTTGTCTTCATACCCATGACCTATTTCTTGAGGGTTTTGTAAATATCCTGTTCCTC
>Ga0228637_1000422_pt1 | contig 11482 bp, 9 predicted proteins | sample 47DmetaG_FD_182710 | JGI IMG/M metagenome (GOLD analysis project Ga0228637, IMG submission 182710) | Seawater microbial communities from Monterey Bay, California, United States - 47D | ecosystem: Environmental > Aquatic > Marine > Coastal | place: USA: California | collected 2016-10-25 | reverse complement strand
ACCGCCAGGTAATGAGGTTACCTCCAAATACCAATTACCTGAAGTATCCACGGTAATAGAACTTAACGTGTCGTCCTGCAACGGGTACATCACTGGTTGACCGAATATATTTACGCTGTCGTCTTTTAACCATTGGTATTCAAAACCTAAAATTCCTGGTGCTGGAAAACCAAAATGATCTAGCGTCGCAATGGTCCCTTTACACATGCGAATGGAATCTATACCTACAAAATTAATTCCCGCACCACCTTGAGCGAAAACTGCAGCCGAAGGCAAATACGAATTCACTACTGTATCCATTGAAGTGGCATCGCAAAGGTTCGAACTCACTTCAATTCCATAGGTTCCGGAAGCAACCACGAATAGAGTATCTCCCGTTTCGCCGGCAAGTGGGGCACCGCCGCTAAGCCATTGGTAAGTATACGACTGACCTGCAGGAGGCGCATCGACCACAAGTAAGGCTGTATCGCCTTCACAAAAGGTCAGCTCACCAGCCTTATCAAACCAGTTGAACGCTGAAAAACCTGTTTGCGGATTAGCACCGATAATTACATTAGAGATGGTATCGCTGATTAACACTGGATTAGAACTAATCATTCTAAATTTATAGACCCCCTGAGTCGTATTGTCGGGAATGAGCACATCAATTTCATTTCCTACGCTAACTCCGTAGGCCAACAATGCGCTGGTACTGACGAAATTTCCAGTGAAGTTCCCACTGGCATCACTCATTTCTACTGAAAAAGTGTTTCCTATATTGTATGGCGAAGTGATATCAAAGCTGAATACAATCGTATCCGCCTGGCAGGCTTGCAAACTTAAAGATTCATTCGAGGTGGACTGGGTATAACCAGACGTGACGAATCCTAAGAATACAAATGAAAATAATAGTTTTCTCATGTTTAGGTTTTTCAATTAATATCCACTCTAACAACAGTTAGACGCAATTTGTTGCTAATTTCGCACTTGAAAAGCAATAACCGTGCTACGTTTACTCAATTATCCGGCTATTCTATCAACAATATTGCTGTTATGACATCTATTGAATTGGAAAAAATAAAAGCTAAACTCCATAAAGTAGCGAATCTGCGTGGTGAAGCTCTTCAGAAGTCAACTGTACTCATACTGGCCCAACAGATATCCTACTACAACTGGACCGGTCTCTATTGGATGAATAATAGCACAAGTCAATTAGAATTAGGGGCGTATGTCGGAGCCGCAACAGACCACACAAGCATTCCCTACGGACGAGGAATCTGCGGTCAAGTAGCGCTCTCAGGAGCAACCTTTGAAGTCCCAGATGTACACGCTCAAGATAATTACCTAGCCTGCAGTTTGGCTACAAAAAGTGAAATTGTCGTTCCTATTTACGCTCAAAAAAAATTGGTAGGACAGATCGATATCGACTCTCATGAACTCGATCCGTTTACAGCTGAAGACCATGAACTTTTAGAATGGGTCGCACATTTTATTGCCGACCGATTGTAACTTATGCGTTCATTCGAATAGCATCTACCGGATTCAAGCGGGCCGCCATCCATGCTGGAACAAAGCCTGAAATCAAGCCAATCAATGCACTTAAACCAATACCAACAATAACGTTGGATAAGCTTAAAGCAATTTCAAAATCAAAGGCTTTTGTCGCGGCATAGGCGCCTAAGGCAACCAGTATTAAGCCCATAATTCCGCCAATCAAACAAAGCACAACGCTCTCGGTTAAGAATTGAAAAAGGACCATAAAGTTCTTCGCTCCTAGCGCTTTTTGAATACCGATTTCGTTTGTACGCTCTCGCACACTGACAAACATGATGTTGGCAATACCAAAACCGCCGACCAATATGGAAAATCCTCCGATGACTGTGCCGACTATACCCAACACCCCAAATAGAGAATCTAACTGATTTTTAATGAGCGACGGATCGTTCAGTGCAAAGTCATCATCCGCTCCAGGACGCAGCCGACGCAGAGAGCGCATTATTCCAGTGAGCTCATCTTTTAATTGATCTAAAGGCACACCTTGCTTCGCGCTTACCATAATCAGGTTTTGATCGTTCCGATCCGTATTGACCACAGTGCGTACAAAGGTAAAAGGCACAAGCGCTTGGCGATCATAGCTTTGACCTACTAGGCTCTGGCCGACTTTTTCAAATACCCCGATTACCGTTAGTTTTTGGCCTTCAATGGTGATGCGCTCACCAACACAGCTCTCACGATAAGGAAAAAGCCCTTCAGCGATATCTGCCCCTATAATACAATAGGGCCTACCGGCACTCATCTCTAATTCCGTGAAGTAACGGCCCTGGGCAAGCTCAAAATCCCATATTTGAGCGTATTCAAATGTTGTGCCGAGCACTTCGATACCACTTGTGCTGTTGCTCTCAAATTTTGCTGTAGTCCCATTTAAAGAACTTCCAAAAGCGATGTTTTCAGCATATTTACTGCGTTTACGTAGCAGTTCCGATTCATTTTTCAGCGGAACAGGGCGATTTAGGTACTTCCACCAAGCGTACTCACCGCCCCCGCCCCACGGCCATTTCTGTATGTACACGACGTTATCGCCTAACTGGCTTACGCTGTCTCGAATATTCTTTTCTAAGGAATCTACTATGGAATAAACAAGGATGATCGCAAAGATGCCAATGGTAATACCCAGCAGTGACAATAGCGTACGTAACTTATTCGCTGCCAACGAAATAACAGCAAACAAAACACTTTCTCGAATAAGTCTTAATAGCAGTAGCAATGTGGTCAGGATTTCCTTCAAAATTAGCAGAATAAAAAGACAATCCCACGGCATGAAAACATTACTTTTGTTTCTTCCATTATTTTTCAAAAACACACACGTTGATGCGCATCCAAAACGCCTTAATTTCTGTATTTCACAAGGACGGCTTAGGTCCTATAGTTGATGCCCTAAAAGAGATGGGTACCACAATCTATTCTACAGGAGGAACCCAAGCCTTTATTGAAGATCGCGGCATTGCCGTTGAACGCGTTGAAGATTTGACTTCATACCCTTCCATCTTAGGAGGTCGTGTAAAAACCTTACATCCGAAAGTTTTTGGCTGAATTTTAGCACGAAGAGCACACGATGCTGATAAGGCGCAGATGAGTGAATTCGATATTCCTTATTTCGATCTAGTGATCGTTGACCTCTACCCTTTTGAAGCGACGGTAGCCTCGGGTGCACCAGAACAAGACATCATCGAGAAAATAGATATCGGGGGGATTTCGTTGATCCGTGCAGCTGCTAAAAACTTCAACGATTGCTGGATCATTTCAAACATGGGGCAATACGAAGATGCGTTAGCTGTTTTACAAAGTGAAGGGGGTGCAACATTGCAGGTTCGTCGCCGCTATGCAATACAAGCGTTTGATGAAAGCAGCCATTACGACACAGCCATTCACCGCTATTTTGCAGGTGATCGCCTGGATCTTAAAATGAGCAACCGCAAAAAGCAAACCTTGCGTTACGGGGAAAATCCGCACCAAGAAGCCGCATTTTTCGGTAATCTAGAGGATGCACTCGAACAGATTCATGGAAAAGCATTGAGCTACAATAACCTTTTGGATATTGATGCCACAGTCAATCTCATCAGAGAGTTTGACGACACTACTATCGCAATCATTAAACACAATAATGCGTGCGGCCTAGCTACACGTACCACTCTAGCAGCAGCCTGGGATGATGCTTTAGCAGGCGATCCGGTAAGCGCTTTTGGTGGTGTTATTGCCGCGAATAGAACGGTTGACAAGGCAACCGCAGAGAAAATGAATTCATTGTTTTTTGAAGTTCTTATTGCACCTGCATACGACGACGACGCTTTGGAGGTATTACGCTCAAAGAAAAATCGGGTGTTACTGCTTTTAAAAGATTACGAAGTACCGGCATTTAATGTCCGTACCGTTTTAAATGGAACACTCGTACAGGCTAAAGATGCATTGACGGAGGCTGAAGCGGACATGGAGACCGTAACAAAATTGGTTCCAACTGAAAAGCAAATCGCCGATATGATTTTCGCAGCTAAAGTCTGTAAACACACAAAAAGCAATACCATCGTCCTCGCGAAAGACGGTCAACTACTTGCGAGCGGAACGGGGCAAACTTCACGTGTCGACGCTTTGAATCAAGCGGTTGAAAAGGCAGGACGCTTTGGATTTGACCTTAAGGGTGCTGCCATGGCTTCTGATGCATTTTTTCCATTCCCGGATTGTGTAGAGATCGCCGATAATGCCGGAATCACCTGTGTCATTCAGCCTGGGGGTTCCATTCGTGACAAAGAAAGTATTACCTATTGTGATGAAAACGGAATGACTATGGTTACCACCGGAATTCGTCACTTCAAACACTAATTTTTATTACCTTCAGCACATGGGTTGGTTTAGTTTCATGACAGAAGATATAGCGATTGACTTGGGTACAGCCAATACGCTTATCACATATCAAGACAAGGTGGTAGTTGACTCCCCGTCTATCGTTGCACAAGACCGTCGTACGGGTCAAATCATTGCCGTTGGGCAAGAGGCGAGACAGATGCACGGTAAAACGCATGAAAACATTAAAACGATACGACCGCTGAAAGATGGTGTCATTGCAGATTTCGAAGCATCTGAGCACATGATTCGTGAGCTCATTAAGAGCATACCTTCCTTTAAAAAGCGTTTGTTCCCACCTAGTTTAAGAATGGTAGTTTGTATTCCCTCCGGAATCACTGAAGTCGAAAAGCGAGCGGTTAAGGACTCTGCAGAACGCGCTAATGCTAAAGAAGTCTACTTGATTCACGAACCCATGGCAGCCGCTGTAGGTATAGGCGTGAATGTTCTAGAACCGAAAGGTAACATGATCATTGACATCGGTGGCGGTACAACTGAAATTGCAGTATTGGCTATGGGCGGTATTGTCTGTGATAAGAGTATTAAGGTTGCAGGTGATGTATTCACCAACGATATTGCCCTGTACATGCGCGCTCAGCACAATTTATATGTCGGCGAACGTACCGCAGAAAATATTAAAATTGCAGTCGGTGCGGCTCAAGAAGAATTAGATGAAATTCCGGAACCTTATTCCGTTCAAGGACGCGATCTTCTCTCTGGTAAGCCAAAGCAAGTACAGGTTACTCATATGGAAGTGGCCCGTGCCCTTGAGAAAAGTATTACGCGCGTTGAAGATGCTGTGATGGAAGCGTTGAGTAATACGCCTCCTGAATTGGCAGCAGATATCTACAATAGCGGAATCTATCTTGCCGGCGGCGGTTCAATGCTACGCGGTTTAGACAAGCGTATTTCGGCAAAAACCGACTTACCGGTTTATGTAGCGGAAGATCCTTTGCGCGCTGTTGTAAGAGGAACGGGTATCGTGTTGAAAAACATCGAACACTTCAAGACGATATTAGAAAGTTAAATAATAAACTACTATGCGGCAACTGATACTTTTCTTGGCAAAGTATCGAAGCACTTTGTTGCTCATAGTCTTCGTGCTCATTGCGCTATTGCGCCATTCGCTTAAAAATCCTGTTGCAGAACATAGATTGAACAATGTGGGTTTCGGTGCAGCTGCCACAGTTCACAACGGCTTATCTGGCTGGAAGCAGTATTGGCGACTCGAAGCAATCAATGAGGAATTGGCCCGCGAGAATGCAAGACTTCGCTCTGGAGGAACAAAGGCTTCTGCAAATCATTTTTCAAATTCTACAGACTACGATTTTATACCGGCACGAGTCGTTGACTATTCATATACTAAAAGGAACAATTACATTATCGTTCATGCCGGTCGCAGAGATGGTATTCAGCCAGGAATGGGTGCAATGACCGCAAACGGCTGGATAGGATCTGTTGTAGAAGTTAGTGATGCTTATGCCCATATTACGCCAGTGTTGCATAGTAAAGGAAATATTGGCGCGCGCATTTCAGGAAAGGGTTTGGGAGAATTACATTGGGACGGCACTGATCCTTCCTGGGCAACACTGATTGATATACAACGTGAGAACAGGCCTATGCCTGGTGATAGTGTGTATAGTTTTACCCGAACTTCGGTGGGTCCCTCCACATTGACCGGTACTGTGATCAGTGCGGTTCAAAACAATGAAGACCTTACATGGACAGCAAAAGTGGCACTAAGTGCCGATTATAAAAACATGGACTGGCTCTATATCAGTAAGTTGAAAGATGTGGAGAGTTTAGATTCATTACAGGTACCTGCGCTATGACAATTGTAAAAAATATATTGTGGCTAGTACTAGTGCTTTTTGTCCAATGGGGGTTTCTGCAGGATTTACCTTTAACGGTCTACGGCAATCCATATCTCTATTTGTGGTTTTTCCTTTGGCTTCCTTTCGGTGTAACGAGAATAGGCCTTTACGCGATAGCTTTTGCAGTAGGCACCATTATGGACGCCTTCGAACAGAGCGGTGGAGCACATACTCTGGCTTGTCTTGCATTAGTTATAGCAAAACCTTGGGTAGAGAATGCATTGATTGGTTATAGAAAATCTGACGATAACGAAGGTGTTTCGCATCTCGCATTAGTACCCTATTTGACCACTTCGTCGGTACTGGTTTTACTGCATCACACGGTCCTCTTTACTGCAGAGAATTATGGCTTCGATAACCCTGTTCTGCTAGTGTTTAGAATTTTTATCTCTAGTCTGATCACCTTAGTCTTGCTCGCTATTACTCACGCCTTATTCTCCAAGAAATATGCCGCGTAGTATTGCTTTTTACTTGGGTCTAATTTTAGTCGGTTTACTCTTCTTGTATCGACTTTTTCAGGTGCAAGTCATCAATGACGACTATGCCGCAAGGGCCGAGCGTAATGCTACAGCAGCGGAAAAACTCTATGCCCCTAGAGGATATGTATACGATAGAGACGGCCGGCTGCTCGTAGGAAATAGTCCAGCATACGATTTAATGGTGAGCCCCTATTTGATTAAGGACCTGGATACAGCGGCCCTCGGACGTCTTCTAGATCTTGAAGTTTCTGAAATCAGAGAGCAACTCGAGAAGGCGAAAAACTACAGTTATTTTCGGAGCAGCATGTTCATGAAAATGCTCTCTAAATCTACCTATACTCAGATTAAATCCGAGCTTAAAGCATTTCCTGGATTCTACGCTTCAAAACGGATTCTAAGAAACTATCCGCATCGAAATGGCGCTAATGTAGTCGGGTTTATCGGCGAAGTCAATACCGATTTTATTCGTGCAAACCCGTCCTATTCTCAGGGAGATTTGGTCGGAAAAAGTGGGATCGACAAGAGTTATGAAACAGTTTTAAAAGGAACACATGGAAAGCGCTATTTCACTGTGGATCACCGAAACCGCAGACTGGGTAACTGGAAAGACGGCGCACACGACGAGATGCCAATTCCTGGCCAAGATCTAGTCAGTAGCATAGATCTCGAACTACAGCAGTATGGTGAAGCACTGATGAAAGGAAAACGCGGATCCATTGTGGCAATTGAGCCGGAAACTGGTGAGATATTGGCTTTAGTGACCTCACCGAGCTACGACCCCAACGAATTGGTCGGTCGATTGCGCAGTAAGAATTATACGCGCATGTACTATGATAGTATCAATAAACCGCTGTTCGATCGCGGGATCTTAGCAGAATATCCACCGGGATCTCCGTTTAAACTCATAGGAGCACTAGTAGGGCTAGAAGAGGGCGTGATTACTCCGAAAACATCCATTACCTGTTATGACGGATTCCATTTCGGACAACTGCACGTGGCTTGTCATTGTAAAGGGGGTACTTTAGCGTTAAACGAAGCTATATCTGAGAGCTGTAACAACTACTTCTGTACGATCTACCAAAAGACCATTGATAAGAACGGCGACGCACATACAGGAATGGATCGCTGGAGCAAACATGTTAAAAGCTTCGGTTTAGGTACTTTTCTCGGGAACGATTTACCAACTGGACGCAAAGGCCTCATACCTGACGCAAGCTATTACGACCGATTTTTAGGTTATAAAACATGGAAAGGAGCTACTTCCGTTTCTAATGGGATCGGACAAGGAGAATTAGTCGCAACCCCAATACAGTTGGCTAATATGACCGCGGCCATAGCAAATCGTGGCTATTACTATACCCCTCACATTATTAAAGAATCGGATCACGGCCCCATTGATTCGGCATTCATTACTCCAAGACAGACGACTATTGCACCAAAACACTTTGAGGTAGTCATCGACGGTATGTATGCAGTTTTTGAAACTGGTACAGCCAAAGGTTCACGAATACCGCATATAACGCAATGCGGAAAAACGGGAACGGCGCAAAATCCACACGGCCAAGATCATAGCATTTTTGTGAGTTTTGCACCAAAGGATCAACCTAAAATTGCACTCGCAGTTATCATTGAGAATGGCTATTGGGGGTCACGCTGGGCGGCACCCATTGCCAGTTTAATGACCGAAATGTACCTTACCGATACGATTACACGTCCCGCATTAGAAGCGCGTATGTTCGAAGGCCATTTACATGAGGAATACCGTCAACAACACGTTGCCATTTACGGAGAAGACAGTACGTATCAAGCAAACTTTTAATGGCTAGGAACCGTAGAAATAGAAACCGGCTAAAGATTGACCCTGTAGTAGCGGTCATTTACACCTTACTCGTTTTTTGGGGCTGGCTTAGCATTCATTCTGCAGTATATAATGAAGAGGCTGCATCTTTATTTAACCTTTCCCAAGAATACGGAAAGCAATTACTTTTTATCGGCGGGAGCTTCGTTATTATTCTCGGCATACTCTTGTCTAATTACCGCTTATGGACCAATTTCGCTCCATTCTGGTATATTTTAACCCTTTTGCTTTTGATCGGCGTACTCTTCGTCGGCAAAAAAATAGGCGGCGCCCGGAGCTGGTATGCTTTAGGCTCCTTTAGCCTTCAGCCTTCAGAAGTTGCAAAGTTTGCTACAGCCTTAATGCTCGCCTTTTATTTAGGTCAATCCAGAACCAATATGAAACTTTGGTCGCACAGGTTAATCGCTGCGGCCTTATTCTTAATTCCAGGATTCCTCATAGGCTTACAACCTGATTTAGGCTCTACACTCGTTTATTTAAGCCTCCTTCTTGTACTCTATCGTGAAGGTATGCCCGGTTACTATATAGGTGCTGCACTTGCTCTAATAGCACTCGCCATAATTGGTTTACTCTTGCCCTTACGAACTGCGCTCGTCGTTCTGGGCAGTATCTCACTTTTACTTTTCCTACTTCTTCCTAAAAGGCGAGGACCTGTAGCTGCTAATGCATCCCTGTTCTCCATTGCAAGCGCCACCGTCTTCGCAGTAGGTCAAGTTATGGAGCGTGTTCTCGCTCCTCACCAACAAATTCGTATTAAAGTACTGCTTGGGCTTGAAGACGACCCTACCGGTGCTGGATATAATACCCTTCAAAGCCTTATTGCCATAGGATCTGGCGGCTGGACGGGCAAAGGCTATCTAAACGGTACTCAAACTAAACTTAACTTTGTACCGGAGCAGAGTACAGATTATATTTTCTGTACCATCGGAGAGGAATGGGGTTTCTTAGGGACCGCATTACTTATGTCACTGTTTGCCGTATTGATCGGTCGAATTATTTGGCTAGCAGATAAGCAAAAAGACACCTTTTCGCGTGTCTACGGTTACAGCGTGGCGAGCATCCTATTCACACACTGGCTCATCAATATTGGTATGACCATAGGACTTGTACCCACGATCGGCATTCCATTGCCTTTCTTCAGTTATGGTGGTTCGTCCCTGTGGGGCTTTACCATTTTACTCTTCATCTTTGTAAAGCTCGACGCTGAACGCTGGAACCGCCTTTCGTAACAGGCTTCTATAAAAAACGCGAGCCGATGCATATGCATCAGCTCGCGCCTCTTAAATTTATGATTTAGTGCTATGAATTAGAACATCATGTAGCGCATATCCTCAATCTTCGCCTTTTCCTCTAGAGCCTTATAAGCCTGAGTACCAACTAAATTTCGAATACTGCGTTGCGTATTCTGTGCCATATTTGAGTAGTCTAGTACAGGCGCAGGAGTTGCAGGAGACGTAATGGCAACAAACGCTCCATTTTCACCTGTAATCACGCCACTTAGTGAACCGGGCTCTAAACCGCAGATAGTTCCTACCACAGCGGCTTCATTACCGACGCCTGCGATGTTGAATTGAGATATTCGGAAACTAAGCGTACGCACTTCTTTACCTGCAGCGGCAGCGACTTCTTCAATCGTCGAGGCCCCAGTCAAGGCATTTTCTAAACGCTCTGTAATCAATGCTTTCTTCGCATCTTTCTTAGCCGCCTCTAAACACTGGCCTTGTACCAATTCAAAAGACGTAGTCCCTTCGTTGAGTTTATCTGTCAAGACTACCACTACGTAACCTTTTCCATCATTCTCTAGCAATCCGATATTACCTTCTTCACGCTCTTCGTCCCAAGCCCAACGAACTACACGACGTGCAGCACCTAATCCTGAAACTACTTCTTCAAAACGACCTAAGTTACGTGCTGGACGTAAGAAGAATCCTTTATCAGAAGCCAATACGCGGTAATCTTCTGCTGTTTGCGCCTCGGCAGCATAACCTGAAGCTTGATTATATAGGTCTTGAATGGTTCCTTCAGAAGGTAAAATCTCGCGAATGATTTGACCAATCTTGTAAACATCATTTGATCCTTTTTGATCTGTTACTTGGATCACGTGCCAACCAAACTGCGTTGGTACAACACCCATAGAACCATTTTTCTTGAAGAAACAGAAGTTCTCGAAAGGTTTTGCCATCGAGCCACGAGAGAAGTAACCTAGATCACCACCCTTTTCTTTTGCGACGATGTCTGAAGAAAACGCCTCACTTACCGCTTCAAAAGCAGATGGATTCTCTTCAAGATATGCGAACAGACTATCCGCCAATACTCTGGCTTCTTGTGGATTACGCGTAATGGAAGCATCAGCTCTTGTAGCTCCAGCGAATGGAATAAGTATGTGACGTGCCTTTACACTGTCAGGGACAATTTTTCTATCTACCAGTTTAACTACGGCAAAAGCCCCTCCTAAATCAATAGGACCTTTCTGGAAACCTACTGATTGTCCGTCTACAAGGGTATCAAGACCTGTACCGACTAATTCTGTGATAGTGTAGTATTCCGACTGAAAACGAACATCACTGTGTAAGTTGACAAATACCGAATCGTCCTCCTGATTCATCCATTCCAATGAAAGAGTCGCTAATTCGGCACGTACTGCTTCGCGATCGGATTCAGATGGTGCTAATGGGAAGTTGATAAACTCTATGTTACGGCCCTCTTCCTGGTCGAAATCTTCTTTGTTTGCGTTGTAGTAACGTTTCGCATCTTCATCAGTAACTGCGATTTCATCCTCATTCACATCGATATAAGGAACATAAACGTACTGAGCTGGATGCTGCGCATCGCCGCGCTTTATTTCAGCCTCCGCAAGTCCGGTCGGCATGAAAATCAAGCGCGGCGATGCGCAGCAT
>Ga0228637_1000403_pt1 | contig 11791 bp, 9 predicted proteins | sample 47DmetaG_FD_182710 | JGI IMG/M metagenome (GOLD analysis project Ga0228637, IMG submission 182710) | Seawater microbial communities from Monterey Bay, California, United States - 47D | ecosystem: Environmental > Aquatic > Marine > Coastal | place: USA: California | collected 2016-10-25 | reverse complement strand
TTTTCATCCTTAAGTTCGCTTTCTTCCGCTGTAACCATATAAATTAATACATCAGCATCAACTAGGGCTTCTTTAACAAAATTCATCATCGAGCTTTGCATTTCATAAGCCGGTTTGATTACACCTGGGGTATCTGAAAATACCATTTGAAAATCTTCACCATTCACAATTCCCAAAATTCGATGTCGAGTAGTTTGTGCCTTTGCTGTGATTATTGAAAGTTCCTTACCAACTAAAGCATTCATAAGGGTTGACTTTCCTACATTTGGATTTCCTATAATGGAAATGAATCCAGATTTATGTTTTTTTGTATTTTTCAAAACTATTATAATGGCTTTGCTAAGGTAGCAATAAATAAGGCCTTCAGATGAAGACCCTCTTATTAAAAGGAGTTATTTTAGTTCATGAAAATGAATTACAGTATTTCGGTAAAATATTTCTAAATTCCTTTGGTTAAGAAATTCATTAAAATTAGATACAATCAAAAATTACAAATGATGAAAAATACTTATCGAATCTTATTATTTCTAATTTCTATAACACTAATAATTTCATGTGATAATTATAATAGCACTACCCAAACTCAAAAATCAAATAGATGGTCTGAAGAAAAAATTTGGAATTGGTATAATAATCAACCTTGGCAAGTTGGAACAAATTTCATAATTAGTTCTTCTATAAATCAGCTTGAATTTTGGCAAGAAGAAACTTTTGATCCAGACTTAATAGAAAAAGAATTAAAACTTTCTGCAAGTATAGGAATGAATTCGCATCGAGTATTTCTTCATGATCTATTATGGGAGCAAGATTCAATTGGATTTTTGGAACGTATTGATAAATTTTTAGAAATTTCAGATAGATATGGAATAAAAACTTTACTTGTCTTCTTTGACGATGTATGGCATCCAGTGCCTAAACTTGGAACACAACCTGAGCCAATTCCTTATATTCATAATTCTGGATGGGTGCAATCCCCTGGAGCAAAAATTTTATATGATACTTTAAGTCACAATAAGCTAAAATCTTATGTAAAGGGAGTGGTAGGTAAATTTGCAAATGATTCAAGGATTCTTGCATGGGATTTATATAATGAACCAGGCCAAAAAGGAATAGCCTCACACGAAATTTCTAAAGAAAGAGCAATTGAATTATATGGAAAAATTGGAATCGAAATTACAGATGATAATTACTCAACGTATAACTTAAGTGAGATTGATCCTAAAGATAAAAAACAAATGCATACCCTTTCTTTATTAAAAAAGACTGTCAAATGGGTAAGAGAAATTAATCCATCTCAACCAATTACAACTGGCATTTATGCTTGGGATATAGATTGGGCACCTATATCTGACCTGTCTGAGTTAGATCAATTCATAATCAATAGTTCTGATATTATATCATTTCATTCCTATGCATCAAAAGTAGAGGTTTTAGAAAAAGTTAAACAACTTAAAAATTATAATAGACCACTTTTATGCACTGAGTATATTGCTCGTGAGCATAAGAGTACTTTTGAGGATGTTTTACCAATTTTTAATGAGAATAAAATAGGAGCATATAATTGGGGCTTTGTATCTGGAAAGACAAATACCATTTATCCCTGGAAAAGTTGGGACTCAACTTATACAGGTCCACCAATTAAATGGCATCACGATATATTTTATCAAAATGGAGAGCCATTTTCGGTTGAAGAAATTAAATTCATTAAAAACACAATCTCTTCTGTCAATAAATAAAATATGATTGGCTAAGCCCAATAAAAAAAGGCCTTCAGAAGAAGACCTTTAAAGTAGATAACTCATTCGAAATATCGAACATTTTTACACCCAGAGATTTTGAATTAGCAATAAAAATGATAAAACTGATTGTTGAAAATGAGAATAATATATTTTTAAAATAGTAGTTTAGCATTCAATGAGAAGCAGTCATTTATTTAGAATTACAATAGTAAGTCTATTTTCTTTTTCTCTTACAGGTTGTTTTAAATGGGCAGCGAGAGCTAAAAGTAAACTTCCTGAACAAACAGCACTAGAAAAAAAATATGATTACAATGGAAGAGTTTTAATTATTGGGGCTGGAGCTTCAGGGTTGGCTGCAGCAAAAGTATTTGAACAAAACAATATTGATTACCTAATTCTTGAGGCAACTGACAGATATGGTGGAAGATTAAAAAAGGATACTAAACTGGCTGATTTTCCAATAGACATTGGAGCTGAGTGGCTTCATAGCGCACCCATTACTTTGAATAAATTGAAAGGGAAAATAGGAGAGGAAATTGATGAACAGCTTATTCCCTATCGTCTTGAAAATACTGCAAGCTGGGATGGGAAAGAATATAAAGTCAATTCAGATTGGATAAATAGTTTTGCATACAATTTTATGCCAGAGTCAAAATTTAAATATTCAACTTGGTACGATTTTGTGGACAAGAATATTGCTAAAAGCGTAAAACACAAAATTCAATTCAATTCACCAGTAACAGATATTGATTATTCAGGAAATAAAATCATTATCACAACTAAAAGTGGAAAAAAACATGAAGCTGATAAAATTCTTGTGACGGTTTCTATTGGAGTTTTGAAATCTAAATTAATTAGTTTCAAACCAGAAATTGGAGCAGAAAAAGAGAAGGCAATAGAATCCATTGTTTTTGAGCCTGGTTTTAAAGCCATTATGAAATTCAATGAAAAATTCTATCCTGACGCAATTGAATGCGAGGTTGAAAACGGAGAAAAAGTATATTATGACATGGCCTTTAAGAAAGAGTCACAATCTCACATTTTGGGCTTTCTGTGCAAAGGAGATTTGACTCAAAAATATTATGAGCTTGATTCAGAAAACGAAATAATCTCTGATTTGATTGAAGAGTTAGATCTTATGTTTCATGGGAAAGCATCTTCATCATTCTCAGGAGAATATATTTTAGAAAATTGGGGAAAGTATGATTATACTCTTGGGACATGGACAACCGCTGCTTTAGAAAAAAAATCAAACCTTAAAACACTAAATCTTCCACTTGATAAAAAGGTTTATTTTGCTGGTGAAATTTATGATCCATACCAGCAAATGGGTGTACCAGGAGCAATTTTATCTGGATATTACTCTGCTGATAAATTACTAACGGAATAAAAAAAACGGTTAACTATATAATAGTATAACCGTTTTATTGTTTTAGTAGCGAGGACTGGACTCGAACCAGTGACCTTCGGGTTATGAGCCCGACGAGCTACCACTGCTCTACCTCGCGATTTGAATTGCAAATGTAATTAATTTAACTTGATTTCACAAGACAGCTGATAAATTACAAATCCTTGTATAGAAGATTTATTTATTTCATTTACGTGACTCTTAAGTTAGTTTAATGACAATCATTTTAAGACATCCAAAAGTAGAAACCTTTTAATTTAAGCACCCCACAAAAAAGACCTACTTTTGCGAACAAATAAAAGCGATGAGCAATATTGTAGCTATTGTGGGACGGCCTAATGTTGGGAAATCTACCTTCTTTAACCGTATGATTCAAAAGAGAGAAGCTATTGTCGATTCTACTAGTGGAGTAACTCGTGATCGTCATTATGGTAAGTCTGATTGGAACGGTAGGCTTTTTACAGTGATTGATACCGGGGGATATGTAGAAGGGAGTGATGATATTTTTCAAAAAGAAATTGATAAACAGGTAAATTTAGCTATCGAAGAAGCAGATGCTATAATCTTTATGGTTGACGTAGCTGATGGAGTTACAGGAATGGATCAAACTATAGCAGAACTTTTAAGGCGTTCTCAAAAACCTATATTTTTAGCTATTAATAAAGTAGATAATGCTTTAAGAATTCAAGATACGCCAGAATTTTATTCACTTGGATTTAAAGAGTTTTTTTCAATTTCTAGTGTAAGCGGAAGTGGGACGGGAGAATTATTAGATGAGTTGGTAAAACAATTACCTCAAGAAAATGAGCGAGTTGAAGACAATCTTCCTCGATTCGCAGTTGTTGGAAGGCCTAATGCAGGTAAATCCTCTTTCATAAATGCTTTAATTGGTGAAGATCGGTACATTGTAACTGATATAGCGGGTACTACTAGAGACAGCATAGATACTAAATACAACCGTTTTGGATTTGATTTTAACCTAATTGATACTGCTGGAATAAGACGAAAAGCTAAAGTTAAAGAAGATATTGAATTTTACTATGTAATGCGTTCAGTTCGGGCTATTGAATATTCTGATGTGTGTCTTTTGATAGTTGATGGCAATCGCGGTTTTGATGGGCAAGTACAAAATATATTTTGGTTAGCGCATAGAAACAATAAAGGGATTGTCATATTAGTAAATAAATGGGATCTTTTGGAAAAGGATACGAATGCCTCTAAGGAATATGAAACTAGGATAAGAAAAGAGATAGCACCCTTTATTGATGTGCCTATTGTTTTTATTTCTTCATTGACTAAACAAAGAATTTTTAAAGCTGTTGAAACTGCTGTGGAGATATTTAAAAATCGTTCACGTAGAATTCCTACAAAAGCATTTAATAATGTTATGTTACCAATTATAGAAAAAACACCTCCGCCTGCATTCAAAGGGAAATATGTCAAAATCAAGTTTTGTACCCAGCTACCTACGCCACATCCTCAATTTGCTTTCTTCTGTAATTTACCACAATATGTAAAGGAGCCATATAGGCGTTTTTTAGAAAATAAACTTAGAAATGCATATGATTTTAAAGGAATTCCTATTCAAATATTTTTTCGGAAAAAATAAGTCTAAAGTTTTTCTTTAAGTTTTTCTAAAGAGTCCTTAATTTTTTCGAGTTTTGATAGAATTAGTTGTTTATGATTGTCCGTTGTCTTGACTTGCATTTGTTTTTTAGCCCCCTCTAAAGTCATCCCTTTTTCTTTTACTAAATGATAGATGAACTGAATGGTCAAAATGTTTTCTGGAGTGTACTTTCGTGTTCCACTCTGTTTTTTTTTTGGCTGAATCTCTTTGAATTCTTTTTCCCAAAAACGGAGTAATGAGGGTTTAACATTGAAAGCTTTTGCAACCTCACCGATGGAGTAGTACCTTTTATCTGTTAGGTTTACATGCATATTAATCCATCGATTGGTTTTCTTGTTTTGACTGAGTTAATAATGCTTCAAATTCTTTTGGGGAAAGATTTCCATAATAAAAATTTAAAGGGTTGATTTTTTTATTATCCTTAAAAATTTCATAGTGTAAGTGTGGACCCACAGATCTTCCTGAGTTTCCAACATAACCAATAATATCACCACGTTTTACTTTTTGTCCCCGCCGAACATTAAATTTTGATAAATGAGCATATAGGCTAACATAGCCAAAACCATGGTCAATACGGATATGATTTCCGTATCCTGAAGAACGATTATCTGCTCTCTTTATTCTTCCATTTCCTGTTGCGTATATCGGAGTCCCTTTTTTAGCAGTAAAGTCCATACCATAGTGAAAGCGTCTTTTTTTGGTAAAGGGATCAATTCTATAACCATAACCGGAAGCCATTCGAGTCAAATCTTTATTTTTTATTGGCTGTATTGTTGGGATTGCTTCGATGAGCGCTTCCTTATTTTCAGCTAATTTTTCAATTTCGTCAAGGGATCGGGATTGAACTACAGTTTGCTTGATTAATATGTCTAATCGTTTTGCGGTATTTATAATAAGTTCAGAATTATCATAACCCTCTAAATCACTGTATCGATTAACACCCCCAAAACCTGCTTTTCTTTGCTCTTCTGGAATAGAACTAGCTTCAAAATAGACACGGTATAAATTATTATCTCGATCTTCAACATTAGAAACTACTGCTTCCAGTTGAGTTAATTTTTTGTTTAGAATGTCAAATTGTAATTCGTAATTTCTTAAAGATCTTTTTTGAACAATTTCTGCAGGCGTATTAATAATATCTGAATTAAGCAAAATTAGTAAAGCAGTAATGCCAAAAAATAGCGAAGCGAGAATAAAAAGTATAACATTAGAAATACGATTTTTATTTGTAACCTTAATTGGTCGATAAGAAAGAGTATCTTGATCGTAATAGTATTTAACTTTACTCATAAAGTTTTATAAATTTTTCGTTTCTTTTGCATATCAAATACTTTCAGTAAATCAAAGATATAAATTCTGAAAGGATTTATTGTTTTTTAACCTTGTAGCAAATAGCATACAGCTACTTTTTTAAATGAAATATTAAATGAAGTCCACTGAAGTTAGACAACAATTTTTAGATTTTTTTGCTTCCAAAACTCACAAGATAGTTACTTCTGCCCCTATGGTCATAAAAGACGATCCTAGTTTGATGTTTACTAATGCAGGCATGAATCCCTTTAAAGAGTATTTTTTAGGAAATACTACTCCAATTTCAAAGCGAATAACTGATACCCAAAAATGTTTAAGAGTATCAGGGAAACATAATGATCTTGAGGAGGTAGGAATTGACACCTACCATCATACCTTTTTTGAAATGCTTGGAAACTGGAGTTTTGGAGATTATTTTAAAAATGACGCCATTAATTGGGCTTGGGAACTTTTGACAGAGGTTTATAAAATTGACCCTGACAATATATATGTAACCATATTTGAAGGTGAAAAAAAGGATCAGATTGGAAGAGATGATGAGGCCTATAATATTTGGAAAAAGATCCTACCAGAAGAACGAATTCTATTGGGTAATAAGAAAGATAATTTTTGGGAAATGGGAGACCAAGGACCCTGCGGGCCTTGCTCTGAAATCCATATTGATATTCGTCCAAATAAAGAAAAAGAAAAAGTTTCCGGATCTAAACTAGTTAATAAAGACCATCCACATGTAATTGAAGTTTGGAATTTAGTCTTCATAGAATTTAATAGAAAAGCTGATGGTAGTCTTGAAAAGTTACCCAATAAACACATTGATACTGGGATGGGATTCGAAAGACTTTGTATGGTTCTTCAAGACAAAAAATCTAACTACGATACTGACGTATTTACACCTCTAATAAGAGAGATAGAAACTCTTACTAAAACAACTTATGGGAATAAGGAAAAAACTGATGTAGCCATTCGCGTTATTGCTGACCACCTTAGAACTGTTTATTTTGCCGTTGCTGATGGACAATTACCAAGTAATACTGGAGCAGGATATGTAATTCGCAGAATTCTTAGAAGAGCTATTCGTTACGGCTTTACATTTTTAAAACAAAGAAAACCATTTATACACCTTTTGGTCAAAATTTTATCACAACAAATGGGAAAAGCTTTTCCTGAATTAATAAAAGAAGAGCAGTTAGCCTTTAATGTTATTAAAGAAGAAGAGGATTCTTTTCTAAAAACTCTAGATCAAGGTCTTGTTCTTTTAGATTCTGTAATAAAAGAGACTAATGGTAAAATAGTTAACGGTTCAAAAGCTTTTGAGTTATATGATACATTTGGATTTCCTTTTGACTTAACAGCTTTAATCTTGAATGAGCGTGGCTATACCTTAGATATAATAAAATTTAATGAGTCGATGGAGGCTCAAAAATCAAGATCACGAGCTGCAGCTGAATCTAAAGTTGAAGATTGGGTAGTTTTGAGTAAATGTGAATCTGAATCATTTATTGGGTACGATTACTTAACATCAAAAGTTAAAATAACTCAATACAGAAAAATGACAACTGTAAAAGATGGAGATTTTTATCAATTAGTTTTTGATAGAACCCCTTTTTATCCCGAAGGTGGTGGTCAAGTAGGAGATAAGGGCTATTTAGAATCAGAAAATGGAGATATATTTCATATTCTTGATACTAAGAAAGAAAACAATCAAATCATTCATTATTGTAAAAATATTCCCAAACAAATTGAAGGTTCTTTAAATGCTGTTGTAGACATTAAACAACGTCAAAGAACGTCTTCTAATCATACCGCTACTCACCTTATTCACCAGGCTCTTCGAAAGGTTTTAGGGGCTCACGTAGAACAAAAAGGCTCTATGGTTCACTCTGGGATGTTTCGTTTTGATTTTTCTCACTTTACTAAAGTTACCGATGACGAATTAAAAGAAGTAGAGCAATTTGTAAATGATAGAATTCAAGATAAAATACCCTTGGAAGAGAGAAGAGACTCACCTTATGAAAGCGCCATTAAGGAAGGGGCGATAGCGCTTTTTGGAGAGAAGTACGGTGATAAAGTTCGTACAATACGCTTTGGAAAATCTATTGAGTTATGCGGGGGAACCCATGTTTCTAATACTTCTGAAATATGGCATTTTAAAATCACTTCAGAAAGTGCAGTTGCTTCTGGAATTAGAAGAATTGAAGCTATTACGGGGAACATTGTAAAAAAATATTTTGAAGATCAAACTGCTCTTTTAGGAAATGTAAATGTTTTACTAAAACAAGCTCAGGATCCACTAAAAGCAATTCAAAGCATGCAGTTAGAGAATGCTTCTTTAAAAAAAGAGTTAGCCTCCCTTAATAAATTAAAATCTAAAGTTTTGAAAAATGAATTAATGGAGGAATTAAAGACTTTTTCAGAAATTAATTTTATTTCTAAAGAATTAGATTTAGATGCTCAAGGCATGAAGGATCTTTCTTTTGAAATGGGAGATCAGTTAGATAAAGCTATTTTAATTTTTGGCTCTCGTAAAACAGGGAAACCCTTACTTAGTTGTTATATTTCAAAGTCTTTAGTATCTGGTCAAGGTAAAGACGCAGGAAAAGTTATTAGAGAACTGGGGAAATATATCCAAGGAGGTGGTGGAGGGCAGCCTTTCTTCTCAACTGCAGGAGGAAAAAACCTTAATGGCATCACAGAAGCTTTAAAAGCTGCTGAAGCAGTTTGTTTTAAATAAAAATTATTCTGCTAAAGGAGGATAATTTTCAATAATTTCATGAATAAACAAGGAAATCCGTTCGTCTCGATTTTTCATAAATTCATTTATCCCTCCTCTACCTTTTCCCTGCCAAATAAGTTGTTTTGTGGCAGCATCAATAATATTAACGTAAAGTGTTCCTTCAGTCCTAGTGCTTACTGAGTTATATCCTCCATTTCCCCAAAACCATGGATTAAATCCCCAGCCCCAGCCCCAGCCAAAATTATTTCCAGTATTTACATAAATTTGTTCTTTAGCTTTGGTTGTAAAACCTATTAATAGATCTGGAGTTTCAGATTTGGAAAGGCCTTTTAAATTCATTTCAGAATCTAAGGCCTTTAAAATTCTACGCTTATCTAAATCTGAAATATCTACTTTGTCAATTTCGGGCTTGAAATAGGCAAAGGTTTCATAATTAGAAAAATCTATGTTTCTGTCGTAGTCTGAAAAAACTTTAATGGATGAACAAGAACTTAAAATTAAAGTTATTAATAGAAGAAAGATATTTTTCATAAATCAAAATTTAAAATACTTTAATCAAAAATAATGCCGTAACATAAAACTCAGTTTTTTTTAATTTAAATCTATGGATACAAAAAAAAGTATTTGTTTTACAACATTAATCACTTAAGATTAGACTCTTTAGAAAACAACTTATCTTCTCTAGGATTTAAATAAAAATGTCTCTATTCAAAAAGAAAAACAGTATGTAGTTTCATTTTAATTACTTTTAAAAATGCAAATTTTTGATAGTTATAAAAGTAGTATAAATCAACCACTTGATGTCATTGAAGGTCATTCAATTGCAATAAAAAGAGAAGATTTAATCCATCCAATTATTTCGGGGAATAAGTTTCGAAAGCTAAAGTATATTTTAAAAGAAGTAGTAGATGACAATATTCCTATTGTAATCACTTTTGGTGGAGCATTTTCTAATCACTTAGCAGCTACTGCTAGTGCAGGGAAATCTTTGGGTATTCGAACCCTTGGAATTGTTCGAGGAGAAGAATGGAAAAATAAAATCTGTTTAAGCTCAACACTTTCATTTTGTCAGAAACAAGGAATGCGTTTAATCTGCGTACCTAGAGCTATATATGCTAAGAAAGAAGCTGCATATGAAATACAGAAAATTCTAAAAAAATACCCTAGATACAGATTAATTCCAGAGGGTGGAACAGAGATTCTTTCATTAAAGGGTTGTTCTGAAATTTTACAACCTGAAGATTTCGGTTTTGATTCTGTTTGTTGCAGTATTGGAACTGGAGGCACATTAACGGGTTTAATTCAGGCTTCACTTCCAAAACAGCAAGTCTTAGGCTTCAATGCTTTAAAAAATCCTTCCGTAAAGGATTTTATCTTGTCTCAAACAAAAAAAACTAATTGGGAAATAAATCCTGATTATACTTTTGGAGGTTATGCCAAGACAGATGATATTCTAATTTCTTTTATGAATGCATTTTATCAACAATACAAAATTCCTTTGGATCCAATTTACACAGGCAAGATGCTTTTTGCTATTTTTGATCTGATTAAGACGCATAAATGGAAATGGGGAAAGAGAATTTTAATAATTCATACTGGGGGACTTCAAAGTATTGCGGGAATGAACACTCAGCTTCAAAAAAAGAATGCTCTCTTAATATCTTACGAAAAGGAATTCTTTTAAGTTTTCTGGTGTTTTATTTAACCTCTTGCGGAAGTCGGAAGGCGTTGATACAAAACAATTCCAATATTTCTAAAAAAGAGGTTGTTAAAATTACCAATAAAAAAAATATTTCTAAAGAGAAAAAGAATCTAACTAATCGAGAAAAAATCGACAACTATATTGAAAAATTTGGTCTAGTTGCTCAAAATGAAATGAAAAGCTATGGGATTCCTGCAAGTATAACTTTAGCACAAGGAATTTTAGAATCTGGCATGGGATATGGACGTTTAGCAGTTGAAGGGAATAATCATTTTGGAATTAAATGTCACTCGGATTGGACTGGAAAACGAATTTACCATGATGATGATCGAAAAGGGGAATGTTTTAGGGTATATATTGATCCAGTGACCTCATATCGTGATCATTCTTTATTTCTAAAAAGTCGCTCGCGATACTCATTATTATTTGAAATTAAAACAACAAATTATAAAGCTTGGGCCAGAGGGCTCAAAAAAGCAGGCTATGCAACAGATCCAAAATATCCAGATAAATTAATTAGTCTTATTGAAAGATTTGATTTGACGCGTTATGACTCTAAAAAGTCTGATTCATTAATATTAAAAAGTCAACCAAATAAAGAAAAAATAAGCCAAATTCATAAGGTTCAAAAAGGGGATACACTATACTCAGTTTCTAGGCTATACGATATCCCTATTGAAAAACTTATTAAAATAAATCAAATAAGTAATAAAACCATTTATCTCGGTCAAGAATTAAAAATTTCAACTAAAAATTAATTCATGCGTTACCAAAGAAGTAGTAATTTATTTAAAGAGGCCCAAAAATTTATTCCAGGAGGAGTGAATTCACCAGTTAGAGCATTTAAATCTGTTGGTGGGACCCCAATATTTATTGAAAAAGCTAATGGAGCTTTACTTTATGACGCAGATGGGAACTCCTATTTGGATTATATTTCTAGTTGGGGACCGATGATTTTGGGTCATGCTTATGCTCCTGTAATTCAAGCAGTAAAAGATAGCGCAGACAAAGGCACTTCCTTTGGTATACCTACAGCCTTGGAAACTGAAATTGCAAGTTTGACATTAAAGATGATTCCTAATATGGACAAAATACGCTTTGTCAATTCGGGAACAGAGGCCTGTATGAGTGCTGTGCGCTTAGCTCGTGGAGCAACAAAAAGAGAAAAAATAATTAAATTTAAAGGTTGTTACCACGGGCATTCCGATGCTTTTCTAATTCAGGCAGGTAGTGGATCAGTGACCTTTGGAAGTCCTAGTAGTCCTGGTGA
>Ga0228637_1000398_pt1 | contig 11876 bp, 9 predicted proteins | sample 47DmetaG_FD_182710 | JGI IMG/M metagenome (GOLD analysis project Ga0228637, IMG submission 182710) | Seawater microbial communities from Monterey Bay, California, United States - 47D | ecosystem: Environmental > Aquatic > Marine > Coastal | place: USA: California | collected 2016-10-25 | reverse complement strand
AGAATTAGTAGCCTCTCATTAATAGAGTTGAACTCAGTTGATTAACTCTTAAATATTAGTTTTATCAAATAGTAAACTATATTGGGTAAAATATAAACTGCAATACCTCTATATTTTATTTAATTGTAGGCTAATTAAACAAGATGTCCATGAATAAATTTTTTTTTATTTTGTTATTGTTTCCATCATTTATGATAGCTCAACAATTAACCATCAAAGGAAATGTAGTTGATGATGACTCAAATGAACCTCTGCCAGGTGCAACGCTATTTATCAAAGGGAGTTCAATAGGAGCTACTACCAATTTAGACGGAGTTTTTTCAATAGCTAGTAAAATTGGAGATACCTTAGTGGTTTCTTACCTCGGAATGAAAACCAAAGAAGTGGTGGTGTTATCTTCACCTATTTCAATTCGTTTAGAAACTGAAGTAAACAAGCTAAATGAAGTTGTAGTAAGTGTTGGTTATTTTGATGTTAGCAAAAAAGATCTTTCTGGTTCAATCACTCAAATTAATACAGAGCAATTAGAAAAAAATAGAACAAACTCTATTGAAAATTTATTACAAGGACAAGCCCCTGGTGTTGTTGTGAATGAAAGTTCAGAACCTGGAGGTGGTATTGGGGTATCTATTAGAGGAGTTAACTCCATGCTTGGGGGTACGCAACCTTTATATGTTTTAGATGGGGTACCTGTAGATCCAATTACAGATGCGCAAGGGAATGGTGCTTCTGGAGGAGCAAAAAGTTCATTAGGTTTTCTAAACCCCAATGATATTGAAAAAATAGAAATCCTAAAAGATGCAGCAGCAACAGCTCTTTATGGAGCCAGAGGGGCAAATGGAGTTGTTTTAATTACAACAAAAACAGCAAACAAATCTGAGGGTGTTGATAAAATTTCCGTGAATTATGACACTTCAATTACAACAGTAAGAAATCATATTGATGTTTTAGATGGTTTAGGGTTTGAACAGTATATGAACCAACGTAATATCAATCAGTTATACCAAGATATTACTGATCCTTCAAGAGTTGGCGGTGCTTTTAATGGAAGTCAAGAACTTACAGAGGCAAACTACCCAGAATTAGTAGACTTTACAATTCCTTATACAGAGTCTACAGGAATTAATACCAATTGGCAGAATGAAACTTATCGTATGGCATTTACAAACTCCTATAATATTGCCTACAGAGGAGGTAATTTTAAGAAAAACCTATCAGCTAGCTTAGGTATTTTAAACCAAGAGGGGGTAATTGTCAATTCTAATAATAAGAGAGTAACCTATAATATGAATGCGAAAAGAAATGCATTTAATAATAAAATAAATTTTTTTTCCAAAACTAATATATCCTACAAAACAGGAAATGCAGCTTCTGTTGGGAATGGTCAAATTTTTGCTCAAAGAGGTGTGGTATCTCAAGCACTACAATTTCAGCCCATATTTTCACTATTAAGCCCTGGAGAAGACGATGACATCTATGCCGCATTAAACGAGGGAAACATCGTCTCCAATCCATACACCTTAGCCAAAGATGTTATTGACGAAAAGAAATCAGTTACACTAAGACAAGTTCTTTCTGTAGTAAGTAAAATTTCACCAAAACTTACAGGAACCATTAAAGGAGCATTTAATTATCAAAGAAGTACAAGAGACAACTATTACCCAACCAATACGACTAGAGGAAGACGAAATAATGGTGAAGCCTCACAATCATTTATAGAAAACAAGAAAGTCTATGCCGAAGCCAATCTTCGATACAGAAATAAGTTTAATGCACATCGAATAGATGCATCATTGGTTACTACTTATGAGAAAAATAATATTCGATCTTTATTTAATAAAGCTATAGGTTTTGGAAGTGACAATACCTCTTTTTACGATTTTACATCAGCAACAGAGATCTTTGTTCCCATTTCACAATTTAGACAAGTAGGTTTGCTTTCTGGATTATTTAGAGTTGGTTATAATTATAAGAGAAAATATTATGTAGATGTTAATACTCGTTTAGATGCTTCATCAAAATTTGCAACTAATAATAAGAGTGCATTATTTCCATCAATAGCATTATCTTGGGTTGTATCCAAAGAAAAATTCTTAAAAAAATCGAGGGTTATTAATAATTTAAAGCTTCGTTTATCATATGGTAAAACTGGAAGTAATCCTATTTCTCCATATCAATCATTGGCACTTATGACACCCATTCGATATAATTTTGATAATGAGCTAGTAACTGGTTATTACGAATCGAATCTTGCAAACGATGATTTAACATGGGAAAAAACAGATCAATTTAATGCCGGATTAGATATAAGTTTTGCTGATTCAAAATGGAATCTAACCATAGATGCCTATCATAAATTAACTAAAGACTTACTACAGTATGTAAATTTACCCGTATCAAATGGTTATACAAGTAGAGTAGATAATTTTGGAGAGGTTGAAAACAAAGGAATAGAATTTAGTGTAGCAGGAACAATTATTGCAAATGATAATTTTAGTTGGGATGTGAGATCTAATTTAGGTTTTAATAGAAATAAACTCGTAGCTTTAAATTCTAATTTAGATTTTCAATTAGGACCTTCAGTTGGGTTTAGTCAAGCAAAGCCTATTCTTTTTAAAGTTGGTCAACCTCTAGGAATTTTTTGGGGTGCACAAACCAATGGTATCTATAGTAATTGGGACGAAGCTATTGCAAGTGGTATTGAAGGAGCAGCTCCGGGAGAAATTAAATATATAAATAATCATATAGATTTAGATGAATCTGGGCAGCCATTAACAATTCAACAAATTAATTTTGAAGATTATGTAAAAATTGGAGACCCAAACCCAGATTATACATTTTCATTTATTAATAATTTCTCTTACAAAAATTGGGACCTAAGTATTTTGTTTACTGGCCAAAAAGGAGGAGATATTTTTTGGGTAGATTCATGGCAACTCAGTGGACTTCAGAAACAAACAAATGTACTTTCATCATCATTTAATGATTCATGGAAGGCTCCGCTCTCTGTTGTTAATGGACAAGTTACTTTCGACCCCTCGGTTGGGAATATTAATAATGTAAGTCATCCGGGAGCAATCATAGACAACGGTCCAAGGGCTTTAGTGTCTGATAGGCAAGTATTTGATGGCTCATTCTTTAGATTAAAAAATATTAACATTGGCTATACCATTAATTTACCTAAGAACAGAAGTTTTAAAATTTTTGCTACAGGTCAAAACATAGTAACCTGGACAGATTATCCTGGCTATGACCCAGAGGTTCAAACCTATAACAAAAGCTCACAAAGAAGAGGTGTAGATTTTGGTACATACCCCGGAACAAAAACCTATTCATTAGGGTTAAAATTTAACTATTAATTTTATGATAAAATATATACACATTATAGAAACTAGAGGTAAACTTCTTATGTTGAGCCTCTTTTTGTTAGCATATACTTCTTGTGAAGTACTCGAAGAGGATCCTTTTATTCAAGTAAGTACAGAAAACTTCTATCAAAATGAAACAGATGCATTAGCGGCTTTAACAGGTGCTTATGCTCGATTAAAAAGTGGAAATGGATATTATAAACAAACATTTTTATCAGCACTATATGCATCTTCAGATCAAGGACTATCAACTTATTTGTGGAATGATTTTAAAAGAGGGACTATTACCTCTACCAACCAAAATTTGTTTCCAATGTGGAGAGATATGTATCTTGGAATCAGAGACGCTAATAATGTCATTGCCAATGTGCCATCAATTTCAATAGATGAAGAATTAAAAACTCGAATCATAGGAGAAGCAAAATTTTTGAGAGCCTTACATTATTTTAATTTGGTTCGATGTTTTGGTGAAGTCCCTTTAAGAACAGAACCAATTGGACCTAATGATGATGATGAAGGATTACCCGTTTCACCAATTGAAGATATCTACCAGGTGATCATAAGCGACTTACAATATGCTTCAGAAAATTGTTGGGGAAGAAATGAAGTAAGAAATAATTATGTGAATAATGAAGGAAGGGCAACCAAAACAGCTGCTCACGCATTGTTAGCTAAAGTTTACTTACGCATCGCTTCATCTAAAAGAACTGCTTTACAGGGAGTTATGGGAAATAACAAATATATTTCTTTTCTTGAATCTGAAATCAATTATTATCAATTAGCTAAAAATGAATGTGATTTAGCCATCAATGAGCCTGGATTTCAATTATCATATTCTTTTGAAGAATGGAATACAATTTTTAATCCAGAAAATGGAAATAATTCTGAAATGATTTTTGAAGTTCAAGGCTCATCTTTAGTTGGTCAAGGAACTACTGTATCTAACTTGTTTTCTCCTAGAGATGCAGGGCTTAGCGGATCAGGTTTTGGAGGAAATAACAAACTCAAACCTAAATTTATTAATTTTCGAATAAACAAAGAGGATCCAAGATATCAAAATACCATTATAAGAGAATATCAAAATACATTGCGTTTATTTTCAATTAATGGAGGAAGTACAGGTTATTTATCTACATCTTTAGATCCTTCTAACACGAATAGTTGGACGTTATGGCAAATTTGGACCTCTAAATACATAGACCCTGAGGCTACCACAGAGTATACGAGCCGCCAAAATTGGCACATTATACGATTAGCAGATGTGTATTTAATGCGTGCGGAAGCAATCGTAGAAATCTCTCAAAATCCAAGTCTGGCAAATAATGATTTTAATAGTTTAAGAAATAGGGTTGAAATGTCTGATTTTAATGGAAATGGTATGAGTATGGAAGATTTTAGAACTGCACTTCTTGAAGAAAGAGCTGTAGAATTATACATGGAAGGACATCGATTTTTTGATTTAACAAGAATGGGAGTACTAGATGAGTATTGTAGGTTTCTTCATGGTGATAATGACGGTGCAAGACAAGCTGAAGATTACTTCTGGCCTATTCCTATTGAAGAAATTACAGCCAATAATAATATAGATTAAACCTACATCCTTTTTTTAAAATCTTAATTGAAAACCAGCATAGTACTTTACATGAAAAATAGCTCCACTGTATATCTCTTTATTTGTTTGATTGGATTACTCTATTTTAGTTGCAAATCTTCTGAAATAAACTCAAAAGAGAAAACACCAAATTTTATTGTAATCTTAACAGATGATCAAGGATGGAATGGAACTTCAGTGCAAATGATGAATGAAGAAATTCACTCAAAAAGTGACTATCATGAAACTCCAAATATTGAAGCATTAGCTAACAAGGGTATGCGATTTTCATCAGCCTATGCTAGTGCTCCAGTATGTTCTCCCTCTCGTTACAGTATTCAGTTTGGACAGACTCCTGCAAGACTTAAAATGATTCGTGTTGGTATGAACACCAATCATATAAAACATGAAACTTCATATACAATTCCAAAATTATTGAAAAAAATAAATTCAAATTACAAAGCGGCACATTTTGGAAAGTGGGGAATAGATGTAGATCCATCTGTTCTCGGGTATGATGAAAGTGATGGAATTACTGGAAATAAAGAAGGGGGCTTTGATTATAAATCAAACAAAAAACAGTGGCAAAACAATATTAATGATGATCCAAAAAAAATATTTAGCACCACTAAAAAAGCCATTGGTTTTATAGAAAAAATGACCAAATCAAAAGAACCCTTCTTCTTACAAATTTCACATTATGCAGTTCATTCTGATATTATGATGCGCAAAAAAACATTAGAAAAATACAGAAACAAAGAAAAAGGAAAGTATCAAAATCATGAGGGCTTTGCTGCAATGACTGAAGATTTAGATACAGGAGTTGGAATGATATTAGATCGAGTTAAGGAATTAGGTTTAGAAGGAAATACATATATAATTTACACATCAGACAACGGAGCAGTTCCTATTATGCCCCCAAGACGCTTTTATAAAGAAAGTTCAAATTTTCCATTAAGTAGAGGGAAGTGGGACGCTTTGGAAGGTGGTATAAGAGTTCCATTTATAATCACTGGACCAAAAATAAAGGCAGGAATAGAATCTAAAACTCCAATAACCTTCTCCGATTTATTACCAACCATTTCTGATATGGCTGGTCATAAATTATCTATAAAAGAACATTTAGATGGTGGTAGTTTTAAGAATATACTTATTAACGAGGGCAAAGGAAATGTAAAAAGATTTTCTAAAGGACTCATATTTCATGTTCCTTATGAAAATGGTATCGCCATCAAAAGAGCACATTCTTCAATTATTGTAGATGATTTTAAACTTATTAAATTTTATGATAATAATAAGCTGCTCTTATTTAATATTAAAAACGATATCGCTGAAAAAAATAATTTAGCAACATCTCTTCCAGAAAAAGTCTCAGAGCTAGAGTTGCTATTAGACACCTATTTAAGTAAAGTAAAAGCACCTAGATGGCAACCTGGTATTACTTGGAAAAATAAGTCTCTAGAAAAAATCAACTCTTATCACTAATACCCTTAAAACTACTAAAACTCTTTGAGGTTGGTTAAATAATTTAACTAACTGAACAAATTTTGAACCAATAGCTATCATTGTCTTTATAATTTTATGAAATAAATTATTTATTAACAATGAAAAAAACCATCTTATTTACATTTTTAATAATTATTTCTTTGAATGTTTATGCTCAAGGTGAACCTGAAAAGAGAGCTAGTGCTTTAACAGAAACTATGACAGAGGCACTTTCTTTAAATACAGAAGAACAATCTAAAGTATACCAAATCCAATTAGAGCGTTTTAAGCAAGTTGCTTCAATTAGAAGTAAATACCAAAATAATCAAGAAAAAAGAAAAGCTGAATTAAAAAAAGTTTATAATAAACTCTATGGTAAACTAAAGGGAAATCTTGGTGAAGAAAAAATGCTATTATGGAAAGAGTATAAAACAAATAACTAAAAAACAACTCATGATGAAAAAAATTACATTTCTATTATTTACAGTTATTACAATTAATATTATTGCACAGACTGAAATATCTAATTCTAATCTTTTTGAGGCTGGTGCAAACACAAATTGGCCCCATATACTAGTGGCTGCCACAAATGATGACCCAAATAGTCAATTATCACAAACTTTAGAAATTAATATTACAAGCTTACCTGCTGGCGGTGCAAACTACAGGGTATTTAAAACTACTGCAAATGGAGGCGATTTTTTTGGAAATGCAGTAGCACTGAATATTGGCGCAAACACAATTAATGTTACAGCAGTTAATTTTAATAGAGCCGTAAAGTTTCAATTTAGTAGTGGAGAAATAGCCTTTGATGCTATTTCTTTAAATGACACAAGTACCGACCAAGAAATATCAACTTCTAATTTATTTACAGCAGGAGCAAATTCAAACTGGCCACATGTTTTAACGGCTGTTACAAGCGACAACCCAGACAGTCAGCAAGCTCAAACATTAAATATTTATATAACAAGCGTACCTCACCAGGGTGCTAATTATCGTGTTTACAAAACAACTGCAAACGGAGGTGATTTCTTCGGGAATCCTCAACCGATTACCCTAGGAACAAACATAGTTACAGTTGCAGGGGTTAGCTTTAATAGAACTGTTAAATTTCAATTTAATAGCGGAGATGTTGTGTTTGATGCCATAGCTTTAAATGATTCAGAGGCTGCTTTAACTATAGGGACATCTGATCTTTTTGCATCAACTACAAATTCAAATTGGCCCTATGTTTTTGAAGTTGCCTCAATTAGTGATGATGATAGTCAATTAGAACAAGTTGTTGAGTTTAATATTGTAAGTGTTCCAGCTCAAGGAGCAAACTATAGAGTAGTTAAGACTGTTGCTAATGGAAATCTTAATTTTGGTGCTGCTCAACCAATTACCTTAGGTAAAAACAGCAAAACAATTGCTGCTGTTGGATTTAATAGAGATGTTAAATTCCAATTTAGTTCTGGAGACATAATATTCGATGAATTGTCAGTTAATGGTAATACATCACTGGGATTAGAAGATTTTTCAGCCACATCTATATCTATATTTCCAAATCCTGTTTCAAATCTTATAAATATTAGTGGAATCGAAAATGTAAAGTCAATTAAGGTTTACTCGATTTTAGGCAGTTTAGAAAAAGAAGTTTTCAATACCAATCAGATTGATGTTTCTGATCTTTCAAAAGGTATTCATATAATAAGAGTTGATAATGGTACTATTTTTTCTAAAAAATTCATTAAACAATAACTAAACTAAATTTTCTAGTAAAGCTATTTTAATCAAACACATCAAATTTTGATTTTAATAGCTTTTTTTCAATAAAAAATTAATTTGTGAATTCTATTAACAAGCTATTTCTTTTGCTACAAATTTTGACGAGCTTAACTGGTTTTAGTCAAAAAAAAACTGAATCAACAAAACCTCCTAATATTGTTTTTATTTTTTCAGATGATCATGCAACTAATGCTATATCTGCCTATGGTGGTATTTTTAAAGAATTAGCACCAACACCTCATATAGACAAAATTGCCAGTGAAGGTGCTCTACTAACAAATGCTTTGTGTACAAATGCAATTTGCGGACCAAGTAGGGCAGCAATACTTACAGGAAAATACAGCCATATAAATGGATACTATAAAAATTATAAAGGAGGGGTTTTTGACCAAAATCAATGGACTTACCCACAAGAATTAAAAAAAGTGGGGTATCAAACAGCGTTAGTTGGCAAATGGCATTTGGCATCAGAACCAGTAGGTTTTGATTATTATAAATACCACATAGCTCAAGGACAACAAGGTTTGTATTGGGACCCTGTGTATAATGATAATGGTGAAAAAATAAAGGAAAAAGGATACGCAACAAACTTAACTACTGATTTTGCTATTGATTGGCTCGATGTTAGAGATAAAAATGAACCTTTTTGTTTGTTATTACAATACAAAGCTCCTCATCGTGAATGGGCACCAGATACTAAATATGAAGATCTATGGAGCAATATAGAAATGCCATATCCTGCAAACTTTAATGATAACTACAAAGGAAGAGAATTAACCGCTGGAAATACAGAAATGACCATGGATTATTTTTCTAGAAAGGACATGAAAATGACACCTCCAGATTCTCTTTCCAAAAAAGAACGTGGTAAATGGCTCCGATTTGGATTTCAACCTGGTGAGATTGTAGCTCCTACTGAAGGTTTATCTTTTGAAGAGAATCGTAAGTGGAAATACCAGAAATACATCAAAGATTATTTGGCAACCATTAAATCTGTTGATGATAATATTGGAAGAGTACTATCCTATTTAAAAGAAAATGGAATAGAAGAAAATACCATTGTAATATATGCATCAGACCAAGGATTCTTTTTGGGAGAACATGGATTTTTTGACAAACGTTTTATGTATGAAGAAGCGTTGCGTATGCCGTTTATTATCCGTTATCCAGAAATAATTAAACCAGGAACTATTGTAGATGATATTATTACAAATATTGATTTTGCTCCAACATTACTAGAAATGGCTGGAGTATCTTCACCAAATGAGGTTCAAGGAAAAAGTTTTTTCTCTAATCTTAAAGGAAATACTTCTGAAGATTGGCAACAATCTATGTATTATCATTATTATGAATACCCTTATTACCATCGGGTTCAACCGCATTATGGAATACGAAATAAACGCTATAAATTAATACATTTTTATTATGATATAGATGTTTGGGAATTTTATGATCTTCAAAAAGATCCCTCAGAAATGAATAATCTCATAAGTTCTAAAGAACACATTCAGCTTATTAACAACTTGAAAACTAAATTATACCAACTAAAGAAAAATTATGGAAATACCATGTCTTTAGAGAAGTTAAGACATATTTCCGATACTGATTTTGGAGGTTTAGAGTCTAAAAAATAAAAAAATGTTTCCAAATAAAGAAAAAAAATTATTTAATAAAATAGTAGATCAATTAAATAAAAATGCTAAAAAGATTTCTACAATATACGACCAAACGAAATCTATTAATAAAAAAAAAAATAGAAGTATCAATATCAAATTGTAAATGTGGCATTATAAATTTAGAGTCATAGGATGTATTTTAATTCTTTTAAGTTGTAAATCAACAAAAGAAAATAGGACACTTAACAATACTAAAAAAAAGAATGTTCTTTTTATAATGGTTGATGATTTACGACCAGAATTAAATATTTATGGACAAAGCCAAATAATTAGTCCAAATATAGATGCCCTAGCTAAATCAGGCATTACCTTCAATAGAGCCTATTGTAATGTTCCTGTTTGTGGAGCGTCAAGAGCAAGTTTATTAACTGGCATAAGACCTACTTCAACTCGTTTTTTAACATACTTTTCAAGTATAAAAAAGGAAGCTCCAAATGTATTAAACTTAGTAAAACACCTAAAAAATGAAGGATATACAACCATCAGTAACAACAAAATTACACATATAAAAAATGATATTGATGAATGGGATGAAGAATGGTATCCCTCCACCAAAAATTGGCGTGATTATCAATCTAAAAACAATATAAGTTTAGAGAAAAATGGCCAACATGGATACCCTTATGAAAATCTAGATATTGATGATGCATCTTATTATGATGGTAAAACGACCATTAAATCAATTGAAGATTTAAAGAAGTTAAAAAAAACAAGCAATCCATTTTTCTTGGCAGTGGGTTTTGTAAAGCCACATTTACCATTCAATGCTCCAAAAAAATATTGGGATTTATACGATGCTAAAAAAATAAAATTACCAAAAAATTCAATTTTTCCAGAATCAGCTCCTAGGATAGCAAATCATAAGTGGGGTGAATTACGCTACTATAAAGATATCCCTAAAGAAGGACAAGTCTCGGAAACTATGGCTAAAAAATTAATCCATGGGTATTATGCTTCAGTAAGTTATGTAGATGCTCAAATAGGCAAACTTTTAAGAGGATTAGATGAATTAGGATTAAGAGATGATACCGTTATTATATTAGTGGGTGATCATGGTTGGAGCTTAATGGAGCATGGCTTATGGGTAAAACACAGCAATTTTGAAGTTGCACTTCAGGTTCCACTAATTGTAAGTGCCTCAACTATTCCTAAGAATAAAAAAACAATATCAATAGCAGAATTGGTTGATGTATATCCTTCAATTTGTGATTTAATCAATGTTCCAAAACCAAAACATCTGGAGGGTAATTCCTTTATTGAAGCATTACAGAATCCCTCAGGAATTTATAAAACCACAGCATTAGCTCGCTATCAAAAAGGAGAAACTTTCATTGCAGACAAGTATTTTTATACAGAATGGCAAAAAAATAACAAAATAATTGGAAAAATGCTGTACGATCATACCACAGATCCTGATGAAAATATAAATTTAATAGGAAAAAATAACTACAGACATATCGCAGATAGTTTAGGTATTTTACTCCATCAGAAAAAACAATAATTTGTATAAATTTACACTAGTTAATTCCTTTACTTTAATAAGAAATGTAATCTTATAATTATGAACCAAAAGATATTTTTTTACTCAAAAATAAGTGTTGTTTTATTTTTTATGTATTGTACATCCTCATGCACTAATGAAGTAAAAAAATCTTTAAATACTAACCCTCACGAAGGAATGGTTTGGGTTGAAACAAAAACATTCTTAAAAGGAGCTAAAAGCTCTGATCAATTTGCAATGCCAAGGGAAAAACCTGCACACCTAGTAACAGTAGATGGTTTTTTTATAGACGCAACAGAAGTTACCAATAAACAATTTGATAAATTTGTTAAAGCCACCAACTATATCACTGTTGCTGAAAGAAGTATTGATTGGGAAGAAATGAAAAAAGAACTCCCCCCAAACACCCCAAAACCTCATGATTCTATTTTACAGCCAGGAAGCTTGCTATTTAATAAAAATATAGATGCTGTAGCAAATATGAATAA
>Ga0228637_1000374_pt1 | contig 12235 bp, 9 predicted proteins | sample 47DmetaG_FD_182710 | JGI IMG/M metagenome (GOLD analysis project Ga0228637, IMG submission 182710) | Seawater microbial communities from Monterey Bay, California, United States - 47D | ecosystem: Environmental > Aquatic > Marine > Coastal | place: USA: California | collected 2016-10-25 | reverse complement strand
CTTCAGCTCTGAGGTGTTGGAAGATAAATATGCCAGCGAAGTGCTGGATCTTGGCGACGATCGCTATGTGGTGATCAAGCTGCAAGAGTACTTCCCGGCACGCCAAAAACAGCTTGACGAGGTCAGAGCCGCTGTCGAGACAGATCTGCGCCAAAACATAGCTAAACAAGCGATTGCCGAGCAGGGAGCGGTGCTACTGGCCCGTATACAAGCCGGCGAGAGCGTAGAGGCCGTTGCCAAGTCCGCAGGTCTTCAATGGCAGGCGGGGCAAAATGTTAAACGTGCCGACCGTTTAGTGAATGAAGAAGTCAAAATGGCAGTGTTCCAGATGGACGCTCCAGCAGATCAGCCAACCATCAAGGCTTTCTCGGCGGCCAATGCTGACTATATTATTGCTTCGCTGCAGACCGTTACCCCAGGTGACGCCAGCAAGTTAAGTCAGGAGCAGAGAGCCAATTTGAGCTTCGCAGTGCAGTCGACTAATAGCAGTCGTGACCTGGAAGCCTATCAGGCCAGTCTGCTGGCCCAGGCTGAAATCGTTCAGTAGAGACTTTAGTCAGCTTAAACAGAAAGGCCCAGACAGAGAATCCTGTCTGGGCCTTTTTTATGCACGGCAGTTTTATCTTGCTATATCAGATTCTCAACGCGTTAATAAAGAGCGTCAGGCGCTGACCAGGCTGCAAAAATTCATTGCGACTAATTTTGTTCCAGCGGGTGATATCGCGGATACGAATATCAAATTTCTCGGCGATCAGATACAGAGAGTCACCGCGGCGTACCCGGTATGACAGGCGTCGCAGATTATCAGTGCCAGAGACCGCCGCAGAGTGCTCCACATTGAGCTTCTGACCTATCTGCAGCCCATCTCCACTCAGGTTGTTAGAGCGCTTTAAGTGGGCCACAGAGACCTTAAATCTCTCCCCGATCGTTGATAGCGAATCACCGCGCTGCACTATGTAGAGCGAGGTTTTTGAGCTGCTAGACTCAGAACTACTGTTGGCATCGATACCAGAATGGGGAATAAACAGCACCTGGTTAACCCGCAGGCGGTCGCCGCTCAGCCCATTGCGGCTCTTCAGCCAGCTGGTAGGGATGCGAAAGCGCTGGGCAATCTGCGACAGTGTATCGCCGCTTTTCACCGCGTACTCAGTGTGAGGTACCCAGGTTTTGGGGTCGGTATTGGCCAGCAGATCGCGCAGAGGCTGCGCCGAACCCTGAGGCAATAAAATATTATGCTTGCCCTGAGGCGGCGTAATCGAGCGCCGGTAGGCGGGGTTTAAACGGGTAAACTCCGAACCTTCGATACCTGTGATCTCCACCACCTTCATCAGATCAATCTGCGACTCAATTTCAACCACCTCAAAATAGGCCTGATTAGGAATGGAGGGCAGTGCAATTTTATACTCATCGGGCTTGGCAACAAGCTCAGCCAGTGCCAGCAGCTGGGGAACATAGTTTCTGGTCTCGCGGGGCAGTTTTATCGACCAAAAATCTGCCGGCTTGCCCTTTTTAACATTGCGCGCTATAGAGCGCGAGACATTGCCCTGGCCAGAATTATAGGCTGCCAGCGCCAGCAACCAGTCACCATCAAAACGCCTGTGCAGAGCCTTCAGATACTTGACCGCAGCCTGGGTCGAATAGATCACATCGCGACGCCCGTCGTACCAGCGGTCTCGGCGCAGGCCAAAAGACTTGGCTGTAGATGGAATAAACTGCCACAGACCTACAGCATGGCTGTGGCTGTAAGCCAGCGGGTCATAGGTGCTCTCAACAATAGGCAGCAGAGCCAGCTCCAGAGGCAGCCCGGCGGTATCCAGCTCCTGGGTAACATAGTAAATAAATGGCTCAGCCCGGCCAAATACCGTAGCCAGATAGCTGGGATTGCGCAGATACCAGTCGCGCTGCTTGATCACAGAGGCATGCATTTCATCTGGTGCCAGCTTGTACCCGTCGCGGATACGCTGCCACAGATCTGGCTCTGCAGTAGGTTCATCAGCCTCTGCGATAGTCGCGGCTTCAGCCAAAATGACATTTTCACTGGCTGCCTCAGTCTCAGCAGAGATCTCAGGGACGGGATTGTCAACTATCTCGAGGGCACCGTTTTGGGTCAGAGGCATCAGTTCGCAGCCAGTCAGGCTCAGGCTGGATAGGCAGAACAAAAGGAGGGTAAAACTGGGTCTGTAAACAGGCAACGGCAGGTTACTTCTTATAGTGGTTTCAGAATAGCCGCGGATTGTAGCGATCACAGCGGCATTTAACAATAAAGGTAACTTGATGGCCCCGCTGGTCTTTATTGGGATCATTGAACATAATAGGACAGACAGACTAATGCTCAGCCGCCAAAGGCTGAGTTAGGGTAAAGATTAACTGGTATGGCAAAAAATTTTCTTCGCAGGCGCAGCAAGCTTATATTCGACCGCTTAAAAGTAGAGGATATGGCCGTAACTGCCAACAGGCTCGAAAGCTGGCTAAACTCTGATTTTGGCCGTTATCTGCTGCACCAGGAAACCCAGCTGCTAGCGCGCAAATATAATCATCTACCAGGTTACCGGCTAATGCATCTGGGGCTGGGGCCCAATCAGCAAACCCTCGACTGCTTCAAGCAGCTGCACCGCTTTTATATTCATGCCAATGCCGATAGCTCAGCTTCGCAGCTGTCACTGGCCAGCAACTATGCGCAGCTGCCACTGCCATCAGAGGTTATCGATGTGGCTCTGGTACAGCATGCCGTGGAGTACTCAGTGTCCCCCAAAGCAGTACTGGCCGAAGTGTCTCGGGTGGTGGCGCCGGGGGGGCATCTGCTGCTCTGCCTGTTTAATCCCTATGGCCCCAGGGGGTTGCTCAAGTTTCCAATGCAGCTGCTCAGTGGTCAGGCGGACTACAGATTCCATAATCTGCGCAAGGGTCGAGTGATCGACTGGCTGTCGCTGCTTAATTTCCAGGTCCTGGAGATTGACCATGGCGCCTATAATTTCCCGCTAAATCGTCCGCACTGGCTGCAGGCAGATACCAGCTGGGAAAAGATTGCCCAAAAGATTCGCTTTCCCCTGGGTAATTTCTATATGATCCACGCGGTGAAGCGCGAGCTTCGCGGCATAGGTACCAGAGCTCATCTATGGCGACCAGCAGCCACCAATGGCTACAGCTCCAGCGGCGGTAAATCCAGCCGAAAAAAAGCGCAAAAAGCTCCGATTAAGGAATAGCATGAATCCAGTTCATATCTACACAGATGGCGCCTGTCGTGGCAACCCAGGGCCCGGCGGCTGGGGCGTTTTAATGCGCTACGGCGACGAAGAAAAATCCCTCTGCGGCGGTGAGGCAGAAACCACCAACAACCGTATGGAGTTAACCGCAGTTATAGAGGGTCTTGCAGCCCTTACCAGGCCATGCCATGTCGAGCTGACCTCAGACTCCACCTACGTGCTCAAAGGCATACAGGAATGGATGCCCAACTGGAAAAAGCGTGGCTGGAAAACTGCCAGCAAAAAGCCTGTCAAAAACGCCGATCTCTGGCAAAAGCTCGATGCGGTGATAGGCGAACATAAGATAAACTGGCACTGGGTCAAGGGGCACAGCGGCCACCGGGAAAATGAGATAGCCGATCAGCTTGCCAACCGCGGCATCGACGAACTAGAACTGAGCTAGGGATTAACCATGAGACAGATCGTGCTGGACACAGAAACCACAGGCCTGGAGACCTCTCAGGATCACCGTATCATCGAGATCGGCTGTGTCGAGATGATCAACCGCAAGCTCACTGGCCGCCACTACCATCAGTATATTAATCCGCAGCGCAAAGTAGACGAGGGCGCCATGGAGGTGCATGGCATAACTGATCAGTTTCTCGAAGACAAGCCCGTCTACGAGGCCATCGCTGGTGAGTTTATGGCCTTTATCGAGGGCGCCGAACTGGTGATCCACAACGCTCCCTTTGATATTGGCTTTCTCAACCACGAGGCTGGCAAACTGCCCGGGCGTTTTAAACCCATAGAGTCTGGCTGTAAAGTCATAGACACCCTCGCCCTGGCGAGACAGAAGCATCCGGGACAAAAAAACAACCTCGACGCCCTGTGCAAACGCTATGGCGTCGATAACTCTCAGCGCGACCTTCACGGTGCACTCCTGGATGCTGAAATCCTCGCCGATGTCTACCTACTAATGACCGGTGGCCAGGTCAATCTCAATATCAATGACCAATCGGCAACAGACTCCGGCGAGATCAACCAGGCCAGCAATATTCGTCGCCTGCCTGAGGATCGTCCGGCGCTGCGAGTGATTGCCGCGAATGAAGATGAGTTGGCCAGCCATCAGCAAAAGCTGGATGCCATCAAAGCTTCCAGTGGCGAGTGCATCTGGCAGAATCTGGGCGAATAATCAGTCTTGTCCCAGCCAACCAATCAAGAGCCCCAGCTAGATATTCATTTTCCCGAGCAGGCTCCCAGTAGCGCTCAACAGCTCGAGTCTCTGGATCTGGCCCTTAGCGGCGCCGTCACCAGTCGAGATCTGTTTCGCCTCAGCAAGCAGCTGGCTGAACTAAAGCAGCGGGCGGCCCGCAAGCAGGATATTACCCAGGCTTGGAAAAAATGGCGCCAGGCCGTGCAGCGGTCTCAGCAGATAGTTAGCGCCAGGCGCGACAATCTGCCCGAGATCAGTTATCCAGATCTGCCCGTCAGTGCCAGATCCGCTGAAATCGTCGAGCTGATTCGCAACCATCAGGTGGTAGTGGTGGCCGGCGAAACTGGCTCGGGTAAAACCACCCAGCTACCAAAAATCTGCCTCCAGGCCGGGCGTGGTATCAATGGCATAATTGGCCACACCCAGCCGCGCCGCATAGCCGCTCGCACCGTGGCCAGCCGTATCGCCGAAGAGCTGAAAACATCACTGGGCGAGACCGTGGGCTACCAGGTGCGCTTCGCGGATCAGAGCTCGCCCAAAACCACCATCAAACTAATGACCGATGGCATTTTGCTGGCAGAGATTCAGCACGATCGCTTCCTCAGCAAATACGATACCCTGATTATCGATGAGGCCCACGAGCGCAGCCTCAATATTGATTTTTTGCTGGGTTACCTGAAAAACCTTCTGGCCCAGCGCAGTGATTTAAAGCTGATTATTACCTCGGCCACCATTGATGTAGAAAAGTTCTCCCGGCATTTCAATGCTGCACCAGTGGTCGAGGTATCCGGCAGAACCTACCCGGTCGAGATTATCTACTCCGATATCGATAGCCTGGAAATGGATCGCGACCAGCGCATTATTGAGTGCCTGCGCGAGATCAACGCCAACACAACCGCCAACCAAAAAGCCGGCGATGTGCTGGTCTTTTTGAGTGGCGAGCGCGAGATTCGCGAGGCCAATCTGGCCATCAAGCGCGCCCAGTTGCCCCATACCGAAGTGGTGCCCCTTTACGCCATGCTGAGCCTTGCAGAGCAGAGTAAAATCTTCTCTCCACACAGAGGCCGGCGCGTGGTGCTCAGTACCAATGTGGCCGAGACCTCCCTCACCGTACCCGGTATCGGCTATGTGATAGATACTGGCCGGGCAAGACTGTCTCGCTACAGCTACAGAACCAAGGTGCAGCGGCTGCCCATCGAAGCCATTTCTCAGGCCAGCGCCAATCAGAGGGCAGGGCGCTGTGGCCGGGTAAGCAACGGCATCTGTTACCGGCTCTACGAAGAGGACGACTTTAACAATCGCCCAGAGTTTACTGACCCGGAAATCGTGCGCACCAACCTGGCCGCGGTAATCTTGCAAATGCTGCACCTGCGCATAGGTGATATCCGCAGCTTCCCCTTTGTAGATCCGCCCGATAGCCGCATGATCAGCGATGGTTTTAAACTGCTCGAAGAGCTGCAAGCCGTCGACGGCAAGGGCAAGCTGACCAAGCTGGGCAAACAGCTGGTGTCGATTCCCCTGGATCCAAGATTTGCCCGCATGATCTTTGAGGCAAGCAAAAATGGTTCACTGGCCGAGGTGATGATTATCACCTCGGGTCTGAGCATTCAGGATCCCAGAGAGCGCCCGGCCGATAAACAGCAGGCCGCAGATCAGGCTCATGCCCAGTGGCGCGACGAGTCCTCAGACTTTATGTCGCTGCTCAATCTGTGGCAGCACTTCGAAAGCAAGCGTCAAGAGCTCTCGACTAATCAATACAGCAAATACTGCCGCGCCAACTATGTGTCTTTTTTGCGCATGAAAGAGTGGCGCGACCTGCACCATCAGGTGCACAGCGCCTGCCGTGCTCTCAAGCTTAGCGAAAATAACAGGCCCGCAGAATACGCAGCTATCCATCAGGCGCTGTTAGCTGGCTTGCTTGGCCAGGTGGGTATTCGTGAAGATAAATGGGAGTTTCTCGGCACCAGAAACCGCAAGTTTTTTATCTTCCCCGGGTCCGGCCTGAGTAAAAAACCACCCAAATGGGTCATGGTGGGTTCCCTGATGGAAACCGCCAAACAGTACGGCCTCAATGCCGCCAAAATCGATTCCGACTGGCTCGAGCCCCTGGCTGCCCACCTGGTGAAAAAGACCTACAGCGCACCTTTCTACCACCAAAAGTCGGGGCAGGTCATGGCCAAAGAGCGCCAGACATTGTTTGGTCTGTCGATAGTTGAGGGCAAAAATACTGTCTATGGCAAGGTGGCGCCGGTAGAGGCCAGAGAGATATTTATCCAGCAGGCACTGGTCGAAGAGGGATACCGCGGCAAAGGCAGCTTTTATCAAGCCAATCAAAAGCTGGTAGCAGAGCTGCAGGGGCTGGAAGATCGCTTTCGGCGTCGCGATCTACTGGCCGAGCAAAAAGTCATTTACAGCTTTTATGACGAGCGTATACCCGCGGGAATCTATAATCTTCCAGCTTTCGAAAAATGGCGCAAACAGGCAGAGCAAGACAACCGCGGCCTGCTAAATATTAATAAACAAACCCTCATGTTGCGTGGTATGTCCGCCGACGAAGAGGCCCAGTTTCCCGAGACAGTGCGCTGCGATGGTCTGGAGTTCGAGCTTAGCTACACCTTTGAGCCCGGTCATGCCGAGGACGGTGTCAGCGCCAAAATCCCATTGGCTCTACTGCACCAGTTGCCCAGATATTATTTTGAATGGCTGGTGCCCGGCATGTTTCGGGACAAATGTATCGCCCTGGTCAAAAGCCTGCCCAAGCAAATCCGCCGTCATTTTGTGCCAGTACCAGACTATGTAGATAAGGTACTGCTGCAGGTACGGGCCCAGGATCGGCCCCTGACCCAGGTATTGGCTGAGCAGCTCAAGCGTCACACCGGGGTGGTGATAGAAGATCAGGACTGGCGAACAGACAGCCTGGACCCCTGGTATCTAACCAACTTTTTACTGCAGGATGAAAATGGCAAAACCATCGCCATGGCCCGCAGTCTAGACCAGTTACAGCGAGACTTTAAACAGCAGATCAATGCCGGTTTAGAACAGGCCTCTGATGATAGTCTGTCTCGCAAAGGCATCGTCGAATGGGACTTTGAGCTGCCAGAACAGGTGAGTTTAAAACGCGGCAAAATCGCAATCAAAGCCTGGCCCGCACTGGTTGACTGCGGCGATTCAGTATCCCTTGAGGTTATGGACAACCCACTGGCAGCAGCACAGGTGAGTCGCCAGGGCCAGTTAAGGCTGGCACTGCTCAAAGGCCGCGAGCAGGAAAAATATTTAACCAAGCATCTACTGCGCGGAAGCGACCTGGCCCTCAAGGCCGCCGCCCTCGGCAACCGCCAGGAACTGGTGCAGGCATTAATTGCCGCCAGCTTTCAGCAGGCCCTGTTTTCCGAGGTGGGGGTGCTGCGCGATCAAGACAGTTTCCAGCGCTGCTATCAGGCGGGTATAGGCCGGGTGGTTGATATAGCCCAGCAGTTAAGTGCCCATATAGAGTCGGTACTGCCCAGCCTGCACCAAAATCAAAAACAGATTCGCGCCCTGGGGCTGTCGGCTATCTATGCCAAAGAGGATATAGATCAGCAGCTGAATTGGCTGTTTTCCCCAGAGACCATCAGCCGTATCAGTCTCGATCGTATGGCGCAGTATCCCAGATTGGTAAAGGGCATAGGGATTCGGCTGGAAAAACTCGCCGTGCAGGTGGGCAAAGACCAGCAGTATATCCAAGAGATTCAGTCCTTTTTACAGCCCGTCCCCAAACCTGAAGAACAGCTGCTCTCAGAGGAACTGGCCGAAGCCATAGACAGCTTTCACTGGATGCTGCAGGAGTACCGCATTTCATTATTTGCCCAGCAATTAAAAACCCGTGTGCCTGTGTCCGCCAAGCGCCTGCAAAAACAGTGGTTAGATATAGATAACCAGCTGCACCGCTTTTTAGGCAATGCCGATTAAGCGCAGATTCCAGCCCTCACCCCGTCACCCCAGCGTAGGCTGGGGCCTCTTGGAGATTCCAGCCTCCGCTGGAATGACGTTTATTCGCTGGAATGACGTTTATTCGCTGGAATGACAGCCTCCCCAGATAAATTTTCCCAGCAGTGAAACTTCCACGTCCAGCTCTAGTCAGAATAGCATCCCAAAACCATCCTGGTTGGGGATTAATGGAGAAATCACAGTCAATCCAAGGAGAAATTCTAATGACTAAGCAATCTATCAAACCCATGGCCGCTGCAGTAGGTGTGGCATTTGCAGCCAGCATGGCCTTGGCCCCAGTGGCAATGGCAAGCACCAACCCTTTTCAAGCAGATCAACTTTCATCCGGGTACAATCTGGCCAGCAAGCATGCAGAAGGCAAGTGCGGCGAAGGCAAGTGTGGAAATGATAAAGTTCATGCAGAAGGCAAGTGCGGAGAAGGCAAATGCGGTGGTGACAGAGCCTCCGATCATGACAAAGGCTCCGAAGGCAAGTGCGGGGAAGGTAAGTGTGGTGAAGGTAAATGCGGCGAAGGCAAGTGTGGTGGCGATAAAACTGAAGCTGAAGGCAAATGTGGCGAAGGCAAGTGCGGCGGCGCTTCCTAGGCTGCTGCAACAACGCTAACCTATAAAACTATGACCAATCAATATCCAGTGACGGGTGCAGGTCTCGGATTGAGGCGGGCTCTTTTGGGCCCGCTCTCATCCATTACCAGCGACCAGGTGCAGTTTATGGAAGTAGCACCGGAAAACTGGATTGATGTAGGTGGCAGATACGGCCGAGCCTTTAGAGAATACAGCGAAAAATTTCCCACTGTACTGCACGGCCTGTCCCTCTCTATAGGTTCGCCCGCACCACTGGATTGGGAGTTGCTCAAAAGTATCAAAGCCTTTATGGCCGAACATTCCATCCGCTGCTACACCGAGCACCTAAGCTACTGCAGCGACAGCGGTCATCTCTACGACCTTATGCCCATCCCCTTTACGCAGCAAGCGGTCGACTACGTGGCCGACCGCATTAGCCAGATCCAAGACTTTTTAGGGCAGCGCATTGCCATGGAAAATGTCTCCTATTACGCCGCCCCCCAGCAAGAGATGTCAGAGATTGAATTTACCAATGCAGTTATCCAAAAATCCGACTGCAACTTACTTCTCGACGTAAACAATATCTACGTCAACAGTATCAATCACAGCTACAATCCCCATGAGTTTCTCAAGGCCCTGCCTGGCCACAGAGTGGTCTATGGTCATATCGCTGGCCATTACGCTGAAGCAGAAGATCTGCGAGTAGATACCCACGGAGCTGATGTGATCGACCCGGTGTGGGATCTACTGGCGACTGCCTATGAGTACTTTGGTCCATTCCCCACATTACTGGAGAGGGATTTTAATATACCTCCAGTATCCGAGCTGCTAAAGGAAGTCAGCCATATCAGAGAGCTGCAGCAACATGCTAGCCGCGAGGCGCAACTGGCCCATGGTTAAGCTAGTGCAAAATATAGAGCCCGGAGACTTTCGCGACACTCAGCTGGCATTTGCCGCCCATATTCGCCACCCACAGAAAAACCCAGCGCCGGCCGATATAGAAGATCGCCGCCTGGCCATCTACCGTGACCTGTTCTACAACAATATCGAGAGCTTTCTCTCCTCGGGCTTTCCGGTGCTCAAATCAATTCTCGACTCTACCCACTGGCATGCCATGGTGAGAGATTTCATCCATCGTCATCAGAGCCACAGCCCATATTTTTTGCAGATCAGCGAAGAGTTTCTCAGCTATTTGCAAACTGAGCGCCTGGCCCAGCCAGACGATCCCGACTTTATGCTGGAGCTGGCCCACTACGAATGGATTGAGCTGGCTCTGGATATTTCCAGCCTGGAAATACCCATTGACAGATCTCCCACAGGCAATCTGGTGGATAACATTCCCCTGATTTCACCCACTGCCTGGCGCTTCATCTACCAGTACCCAGTGCACAAAATAGGCCCGAATTACCAGCCAGCAGCGGGCCATGCAGAACCCGCGGCTCTGATTGTTTATCGCAATCGCGAACTACAAATAGGCTTTATGGAATCCAACACCATTACTCTGCGTCTGCTGGATATTATCGAGTCGCAGCAGTGCAGCGGCAGACAGGCTATAGTTAGGTTAGCCGAGGAAATTGACCACCCAGACCCAGATAGCCTGGTGACATTTGGTGCTGATATTCTCGGTCAGCTGTATAGCAGGGAAATAATTAGCGGCTTTCAACCCATTTAACCTCAAAATTACAGTGTACGCCGGCCCAATAGGGCAGTACCATAGACTCTGCTGCAGCCTGGCTGCAGGCTTGTTGACAAACCAAACTGGTAAAAAAGCAAAATGAATTGCGAGGGAAGAATGAAATATTTTCACCAGACATTGCTGATGGCGATATTCTGCGTTACTGGGCTAGTTGCCACGGCCCATGCCGATGCCGATGCCGCCAAAGACCCAGACCCCTACGAAAACATCAACAGAAAAACCCATGCCTTTAACGAGACACTGGATAAATATATTGCTCGTCCCGTGGCCAAAGTATACACCAACACAGTGCCCGACCCGGTTGAGAGAGGCGTGGTCAACTTCTTTAGCAACCTCGACGAGCTCACCAATATAGCCAACAGTCTGCTGCAGGCCAAGTTTGGTCAGGCGGCCAACGATACAGGACGGTTTTTAATTAACAGTACCCTGGGTATAGGCGGATTATTCGATGTCGCCTCGCGAGCGGGGCTACCCAAAGGGGAGGGTGAAGATTTTGGCCAAACTCTGGGTGCCTGGGGTGTGGGTGAAGGGCCCTATCTGATGTTACCTCTGGTCGGCCCCTCCACATTGCGAGATGCGCCATCCAAATATATTGATAGCTTCGCCAACCCTGTATCCGAGTTAGAGGATGTCTCAGCGCGCAATAGCCTCAGGCTCCTGGGCCTGGTATCCACCAGAGCCGAGTTGCTGGGGCTGGATGACGCCATTTCTGGCGACAGTTACCTGTTTGTTCGAGATGTCTATCTGCAGCGCCGAGAGTACTTGGTCAACGACGGAGCCATTGAAGATGACTTTGGCGATTTAGACGATTATTAGTTAAAGCCGGTAAATAATGAGCGAACTTAAAGGCCCAGTAATACTCGTCGACCATGACGATATCGGGCTACAGAATTTAAAAGCAGACTTTAAGGCTGTTGGCCTACAGTCTCTCACCGTAGCGGACAATCAGTCCATAGCCGGCATCTGCGACGACCCCCTGGGTCAGCTGGTGGTGCTGCGCGCCAAAAACACTCCCATAGATACGCCAGAGCAGAGCGCCGCGCTGCGCAAGATTTGCGAGGAGTACCTGGTGGTAATGGCCCTTGACGAAGCCGACCTGCACCGGGCCACAGAGTTTTTTCGTCTCGGCGCTGCCGATGTGCTCACCGCAGGCGAGAGCGCCAAAGAGCTCAAGCTTACCCTGGCACGGGTAGACAACCTGGCGGAAACCCGCCGCCGCGCCGACCAGTACAGCACAGAGCTGGAAAAAACCAATGTCGAGCTGCAAGAGAGCCTGCGCCTGCTCAAGCAAGACCAACTGGCCGGCCTCGAGGTTCAGAAAAGCCTAATGCCTGAAAGCCCGCTGGCCTTTGGTGACTATGAAATCTCCCACTCCATTACACCATCACTGTATCTGAGTGGCGACTTTGTCGGCTATAACTTTGTGCTCGACCGCTACCTGTTATTTTATTTTGCCGATGTCTCCGGCCACGGTGCCTCCTCAGCCTTTGTCACAGTGCTGCTGCGCTTTATGATCGGTCGGGTCATTCGCCGTCATATGCTGGAAAAAGACTATGTGGCCCTAGCCCAGGCCCCTGAAGGTCTGGTAGAGCAT
>Ga0228637_1000346_pt1 | contig 12749 bp, 16 predicted proteins | sample 47DmetaG_FD_182710 | JGI IMG/M metagenome (GOLD analysis project Ga0228637, IMG submission 182710) | Seawater microbial communities from Monterey Bay, California, United States - 47D | ecosystem: Environmental > Aquatic > Marine > Coastal | place: USA: California | collected 2016-10-25 | reverse complement strand
CGAGGTAAGGGCTACTTCAATCATCCTTGCTCTATTTGGTGCCGTGAGACTGTAGATAACTTTACGTGGTTAGCAGATCATACGTTAGAGATGTTTACTGAACGTATGCATAGGTGGCCTGACTCAAACGAGCACTTTACAAAGACCTTTATTCAATGGTGTAAGGATAATACACATAACATTATTACTACTAAAAAAGGTCTAACTGATTATGCAGTAGCTATTCAACCTGAGAGTAAGTGTAGAAATGTACCAGGCTTTGATAGTATGACAACAGTAGAGCAATACAAGCAATTTATCATTCACGATAAAGAGTTCGCTACCTGGACTGGTCGTAAGACGCCTAGTTGGTATCAGAGCTCTGCTTCAATATTAGAGCCGGCGATGTTCTCTTGACCAACATCAATAAGAGCATCAAGCTCTTGCTCAATAAACTCTTTACCAACAAGTATCTTAAAGATATTAGAAGATCTATTTCCTATTGAAAAGGGGACTCCCTTAAACTCCTTATCACCCACTTTCATATCAAACTCAACAACTGGTCTATCTTCTGTATTACCAGCACCAACGTTAATTGTGATTGAGTCTTTCTTATCCTTAACAAGTGTTCTACCATTTACAGTTCTAAAGAACACCTTATCACCTTGTTGTTGAATATCCTCTCCATGGAGCACATTAAAAGCTCCATTACCTGAGTCAAGTTTAGCTGCAACTTTACCCACACCATCAATGTGGAAAAACTCAATGAGGCCTAATACGGTCTTCTCTTCAAAGTATTGTTTAAATTTCTTCATATAGCAAACTGCTATTTATTTCTTGTTTGGTCATTCACCATCTTCATGAGCATCAACTGTTGTATCAGCATGCCCCATGTTGTATTGGCTAGTATCACAACCACCTGCATCTGACTCAAACTCTAACCAGTGATAGACGGATGAAAGGTAATCAGACGCTTTAGTAATCTTTGCTGCTGTCCAACCCTCAAGTCCGTGAGCTGACTGTAACATCTCTTCTAGCTTACCTGCATACTCCTTAGCTTTCCTAAGCTCTGCAAGGGCCATCTTAATTTCAGTAGGGTCATGCTCTTCTCGCTGACCACTCTCAACAGCGGAGCATTCAGGGCAACCACCACAGTGACAGCCTTGTGCAGCATGCTCACAACCACCTTCTTGAGATTGTACATCAATAACTACTGCTTGTGGAGCTACACTATCCATGTAAGCTTCTGCAATAAGATCTAGTTTAGGATTATTCCTCATAATATTATTTAGGCTGAGAGTATATCTTTTATGATATCTTTATCAGTCTGGTTAATCTCTTCTGGTGTAAAGTGGTCAACTGCTGTACTAACATCATCAGCAATCATAGCACGTGTTTGTGTGCCTGATATACCTTCTGACTGCATTGGTATTTTAACTACCTGAACTAACGGATACTTATCGATATTCTTTTCAAAGTACGAATATCTCTGTACATCTTCATCCTTGTCACCAGCACCAACAATAATCTTGATATCCTTGTTATCATCAGCAAATTCGTATACTGATCTAACTGGAGTAATACCTGCGATAGCTACTTCAATAGGCTTACCTAGATACTTGGCATATACCTCCCAAATGTCTCTTGCCTGGTCAGCAGTAATACCATCACGCTCTTTCTTGCCAATTAAGATAACACCTTTATCAGCATCCTGAAGTATATATTTAAATGCATTAAAGTGTCCCTTAGTTGGTGGTTTATACCCACCAGGTAGCAGGGCTACTGTTTCGTGAGTTTCCTCACCTTCAAAATATTCCTTAAATGTAATCATGAACCTGGTTTATCTTTTGCAAAGTTAGCTCTACTAAACTCTAGTCTATCAACAAGCTTAACTGCGCCACCGTCCCTTGAAACGGCAACATAGCCCTCAGGTGCTGTTACTTTAAGTGTACCATCACCATTATCAACAAAGTGCTTTGTTGTGTATACAGCAGTATTATATTTGTTAATAAACATCTGCTTTGCTTGTGAAAGAAGCTTTGACACTTTGAACAAGTTAATAATATTGCCTTGTTCCTTTTCGATGTTAGCTAACTTCATTTTGAAACTCTCTTCAATACTCTGCTTACCCCTCTTACTCTTTCTCTTATCAATCTCTTTAGCCATTCTAGATTTAAACCATGTGATAAGATTGTTGTAGGACTCTTCTGGATTCTCAAGGAACTTACCTTCGCGAATCTCTGTGTTAATATAGATGTTAAGAAGATCAGAAGGGATGTTTTTGTAATTAACCTTAATTGAATCAGCAGTCTTAATATAATCTCTAACTTGCTTCGCTTCATCTGTAGCTAATGTAACAACACCGGTATCATCTTTGAAGAAAGCATCATCAAACCATACACCAGGTGCCTTTTTAAGCTTATTAACCTTTGCACCAAAAGACGCGCTACTGTTTAAGTCACTATACTCAGTATGGAAAATAATACCAAAGACAGAGTTCGATAACTCCTTACCAAGCTTACTGTCAACTTCAACAGCATACTTGATAGTATTTGGCATAAAGGTATAATGTGGAACACCATCAATCTCTTCTTTTTGGATTGTTGATGAATCAAACATAAAGTCACCTTGCATGATGTTTCTAATACCAAGCTTCGGAAGATGCTTAAGAGCCTTCTTAAGTTTATCAGCTAAACCAGGAGCATGTCCATGATTGATCTCTACATCTTGATCATCATAGTTAATTTTAGGCTCTTTATTGAAGATTGATTTAGTACCTACAAAGAATCTTTTAGTCTCAGGATGAATACCGCAGAAGATTGCAGGAGCTCCGTCCCATTTAACAGTGGTACCAATCTTTCTCTTACTCTTACCTTGTAGATGTGACAGTAAGTCAGTGAGGAATCCTCTAGCAGTTGCATAACCATCCTTACCCTTTGTGAGAACTAACTCTTCCAAGTGAGTAAGGTGCGTGTTTGCTGCTTTTTCTTCTAGGAGGCTATATGCCTCATAATATTGTTTAAAATTTTTCATAATTGTTAAATATATATCTGATAACCACCCTCATCATTCTTAGGCCCGAAAAATATTCTCTCTGGTAAGTTCCTCTGAACACCAGCAATATTATTATTCGCAATAATGTCCATGGAAAATCCAGCGTAATTACCATTCGGCTCAAATACAATTAAGTACTTTACGTTTTGACTTTTAAGTACAGCATTATAATAAGATTTTAAATGTATAATAGCTACCCACTGGATGAGGGTAGAAAATAGAGACCCGCCTCGTTTATGCCTTCCAGCTTTATTGTTTTCTTGTAAAAAGCTCTTTGCTGATTGACCAAAGATACCTTCACTCTCTGGATTAACACCCTGCACTCCACTACTCTCTACGAGAAACTGACCTAGGGTTATATTTTCATTTAAACTCTCCACAAACGCTTTACCTTTGTCATTAAGACTACCTGCAACATTAGCACTAGCCCCTAAATCATAAAACTTTGAAGTAAAATCGTTTATAGTAGATTTGGATACCTTTTTAGCTATTCGACCACCAATTTTTTTAAGCTCGATTAGATTGTCACCTAACTTTAAATCACCAGCCTTACCAGGCTTTTCCCCGTTAAATAAAAATGCCAATAGAGCTTCACCTGGTCCAGCAGCTCCACGCGTTTTTGCATCTTCATCTGCAGGACGCATAATATCCAAGGCTTTATTATACTTGAAGTTAGTTCCACCAAGAGCGTTATTAGCTATATCGTAAAAATTTCCTCCGTTTAGATTTGCAATAAGTGCCTCTTGAGCAGCTGATTCAGGTAACTTATTTATAACAGCCTCTACATTACTCTCACCTACCGAGTCACGTACATATCCATATAATAATTTTGTCTTTTCACTATTTATTGTTTCACCTTTACCAATTATTCCCGCCTCCTGACCACGCTTCAGTATAGCGCGCATATATGAACCAGCCTCTGCATAATCCATATTTGGTTTTATAATATCATTAATAAATTTCTGCGATGCGCGTGCGAAACTCCACTGGCCTGTCTCAGGATCCTTATAACCTACATGCGCTCGTTCTGGTATATTGTGCTCCTGCGCTGTCCCCTCCCCAAGCACCTCCAAATGCTTCCTAGATTGTACAGACTTACCTGCAACACCACTATATAAATCTTCCAATGCTTTTTTACCGTATCTCATTTTAATTAATGTCTGTTGTAAGGCCTAAAGTCTTTTTAGTATCATTAACACTAAGCTCCAGCATGCTTTCAATTGACTCAGCAACATCTTTCGGATTACTATCAAGCATAGTTGCTTGAAGCTCCTTAACAATCTTACCTTCGCTTTCGTCTGGTACATGCAAGAAAGCCTTAACAAGCAAGTCAACTAGATACCTCTCACCTTCTGCAGTTAGTGGAGATGGTACTTCTTCTGGCTGTTCGGTTACATCAGTAGCATCAACAGATGCTCCTACCTCTTCCGCATCCTGCTCTAGAAGAGTTTTATATTGTTCAATTAATTTTAGAGTTTTCATATTTTTACTTCATTTTTTTAGCAACTGATTTTACTTTTTTGGCAACGCCTTTATACATATCTCCTAACGCACGCTCAAGTTCTTTCTTTGGGTCTTTTTGAAACGATCTCCTACGTGGGTCATTAACAAGATTTGATGCAGCATCTAAAGCGTTTTTTTCATCTGGGGTAATAACCTCATTATCTTCTAGTGCATCTACTTTTTTATAGTCTGTCACTTCTACAACAACATGTGAACCATCGTCTAAAGTAAAGGTCATCTCATCCTTAAACTGTTTAACAGTAACATTCTTAACACCTTTAGTAGATAAAAAGCGCTGTAGTGCACGCTTACCCTCAATAATATTATCTAACGCGTCGTCTGGCATTAACGACTCTACCTGCTCTAGAAACTTTTCACTCATGTATATATTTATGGAAGTAGTGAGAGTTTTACATTTATATCTCCTAAAAACTCTCTTTCAAGCTGCTGCAGTTCATATCTTTTCAAAAATTGTCTAAATTTCTGAAAGGATACACTAGCACCATCTTTCTTCTTATATACATTATAGTCAAGTTCCTTTATGAACTCATGCCAGTCACAGCTACCATACATTATATTGGTTGGTAGTGCACCAAATATTCTTTTTACAAGCTTGGATTCTTCTGTATCCTCACGAACCTTATAGTAGAACCACTTCTTTTTGTTTGTTGACTTAACAGCACTTAACAACTGCTTAATAATAAAATGGATGCCTAACTTATTCTTCTCTTTCCGAGTTAATTTAAGCTCATTCTCGGTGATATAGAGAAGGTACTCACTAAATGAGTCAGTAAGATAGCTATTAAGATTGACAAATACTATATCACGCTTTTGGTCGTATAGCTGTCTGCTTTCTTTTACCAATTCTGCAGTTAATGATTCCGTTATAGTAGTCATCTCTTAAGAGTACCTCCTTCTCAAATTGTATTTTAGTCTCTTCATATGCCAATTGCCACTTAGAATCACAAAACATCACTATTTCAAAGGTAAAATTGTCTTTACCGAGCTTGTCAATATCCTCATTTAATTGTCTAGAGGATGATGTATAGACCTTCCAGTCAGTCTCAACTGTCTCGTGTCTCTTGTTCTTTTTACCCTTAAGTGGTGCTCTCTTTTTAACAGTAAGGCACTGCTTTTTACCAATATACTTTTTATTGGTTGTCTTGTTTGTTATTAAGTAGATAAAACCAAATGGGATTTCTGTACTCTCATTAATAATAGAGCACTCCCAATGTCCAGTATCATCCATTAATCTTTTTTAAGTATATTAATAGTACCTACCAATGAAGCACCTGCAGTTATAATAGCCTCCGCTTGATCTGGAGCTAATCTCCAACCGAGTAATGTTGCAACAGTAATAATACCACGCCAAGTACTCTCTTGCTTAAGTCTAGACATTACATTATCTTGTAAGAAGCTAGACTTACACTCACACTTACATTCTTTTGTTTCTGTTTCTTCGCTCATGATACTTTCGACTTCCTTCTCATAAGGAAACAAGCCTCGCCTCTATTTTTAAGTAGCTTTTCTAAATCTTCAAATGTAATATAACAGTCACCATCTTTACCCCAGTCTTTACCCCATGAGTTTCTCAGTGTAACATAACCCTTCTTAACATTAACTGCCCTCGCAAGAATAGCATGCCCACCAACTACATCACCAGTTGGTCTAATAAATCCTTTATCATCTGGATAGTACATATCATTGTGCCATGGAATTCCAAGTACTGCAGGTCCATTGTGACCGATGCCATATAATACATCATCAATATTAAACGCCCACCTATATTCTTTAATATAACCAAGCTCTTTAATTCTTTTAACACCAGCTAATACACTTGTACCGTGATAGACAGGTACTGCACCTGGATAGGATCCACCATGCCATGGATCTGACTTCTGCGCTTCCCAATATACATTTTCAACCAGGAAGTCATAATTTAATCCTTTTACTTCTGCAGGTCTTGCTGCTAGCTCATGCCCTAAAGCAAAGCCAACACACGCTCCCTCAGTACCTTGATCGAACCAATCATTACATCTCCATGTATATGACCTAAGCTTACGCGTTGTTCTAATAGAGCCAATCGAATAGCCTCTGCTTCTTTCATCAAATTGCTCAACACGATCCAACTTCAAGTCAGATGTCATAATATTATTCTTCAGAAACGTTCTCATATAATTATTTAGTCTCTTCTTCTGCTTCTTCGCATTCCTTACACTTCTTATCCTCCTTGCACTTCTTACACTTAACCTTACCACCCCTTGTAAGTGCACCTCCGAAGACAGACTTTGGTATTCTTTGATCACCAGGTGCATACGAATCTGTATTACCTACTGAGCCACCTTCAAGACCTTCTGAACTACCAACAACATCTACAGACATCATATCTTCCTCTAAAATATTAAAAAAACATTTTTCAAACTTACCTATTGACTTTGGCATAATAGTATTTATTATTATATTGTGAAATTGCTTCAGAAATATATAGATGAAATCGGTAAAGATCTAGTTGTAGATGATTTCAATCTCAAAGAGGTTCAAATGAGACTACCAGCACGTAAGCATTTTTGGGTAGCTAGGTTAATGGATGCTAAGGTAGAGAAGAATATTCTTATTGCTAAGAAAAAAAGACTTAAGAAAGAGCTTACTAAGAAGGTAATTGCTGATTCTCCTGTAAAGATAAGCTTATCAACTGCAGAACAGCATGCAGAAAGACATGACTCCGTAGTTCAACTTACAGAGAGTATTAATGAATATACAGTTATTGTAGAATATCTAGAAAAATGTGAGAAGGTTTTATCATCAATGAGTTTTGACTTAAAAAATATTGTTGAAATTAATAAGCTCGAAATGCTTTAATATGATAGAGTTTGATTACAGACGCCCCACGAATAGGTTAGTAGTAAAAACAGATGATTCGGATCTTTTTGATCAGATACGTGAGCATTTTAGTGTTGAGAATGATGGAGCGAGGTTTGCGCGTAGATATAATAGGTTTGCACCAACACGTAAGTATGTAATAACTGGTACAGGTACGTGTGAGCTAGGTATGTACTGGGAGATTCGTAAGTTTCTTATTAAGGAGCAGATCAATACTGATATAACTACTACTAAAGCACTCGAGAAGGCACTTAAAGTAGGTTTAGATGTTAAGTTATGTGACCACTTTAACTTCAAACTGAGAGATTATCAGGAAGATGTTGTTGGTAAGGCATTGAGACTGGGTAGAGGTACTTGTGTATTAGGTACAGGTGCAGGTAAGACCTTTATTACTGCAGCTTTAATTGAGAACTACTTTGTTAACTCACCAGATAAGGATACATTTAAGTGTTTAATGCTTGTTCCTGATCTAGGACTGGTAGCTCAGACATATGATGAGTTTATTGACTGTGGATCTACATTTAAGGTTACTAAATGGACAGGTAAACATAAACCAGACCTAACTGCCAATGTAATTATTGCTAATATAGGCATCATACAGAGTAGGTTTGAGGATAATGACTGGTTAAAGTATATTGACCTACTGGTAGTTGATGAGTGCCATAAAATAACTAGTGGTAATAAGATATCAAAGATAGTACAGAAGATTAAAACACATAATAAGTATGGTTTTACTGGTACATTACCTGAGAATCAATTGGATAAGTGGTCAATCATAGGTAAACTCGGACCAGTTGTGTATGAAAAGACGAGTTATGAGTTGAGACTTGAGGATCACCTTGCAAATGTTAATGTTAAAGTGTTAGAACTCAGCTATACACAACGAATTAACTATGTAACTAACAATAGATACCGTGAAGAGCTTGATTTCGTGTATGAAAATGCAGACCGTAATAACTTTTTAACAAAACTGTGCAGTAAACTACCAAACAACATACTTGTTTTAGTAAATCACATTAAACATGGTGAGATTTTACAAGAATATTTAGAAAAAGTGGAGAATAAGCAGGTTTACTTCATCCAAGGTTCAATTGCAGTAGATGAGCGTGAGAGAATTAAGCAGATCATGGAAAACCATGATAATGTTGTATGTATTGCTATAAGTGCTATCTTTTCTACTGGTATTAACATTAAAAACCTGCATAACATTATATTTGCTGCAGGTGGTAAGTCATTTATACGAACAGTACAGTCTATTGGTCGTGGATTGCGTAAACATGAGACAAAAGACAAGCTAATCATCATGGATGTATGTGATAACCTACCATATGGTAAGAGACACTGTGAAAAGAGGAAGACTATTTACGAAAAAGAGAAGATCCAATACAAAGAGGTACAAGTAAAGCCTTTTTAAGTTGATTAACTGTTAACCTACTATATAATAAATTAAATGTCTAAAGATAAAAAAGCTGAATATTATATTAAACCTAAAGAGTTTAAAGAATCACTACAAAAATACTATGATTCGGATAAATTGACTGATGACTTGGCTGAAAATATTAAAAAGATAGCATATGGTCTGAGTTATAATGCATCATTCATTAATTATTCGTATAAAGATGATATGATTGGTGATGCTCTTATTAAGATGTATGCTGCTCTTAAATATAAAAAGTATAAGTTTGAAACTGGATCAAATCCCTTCTCTTACTTCACTACAATTGCATATCACGCTTTTATTAACAGGATTAAAAAGGAAAAGAAACATCATCAAGCTATCTGCGACTATAAAGAGAAGGTTTATGAAGAGCTTATGACAGACCCAAACAATACACATGGTCATGTTTATGTTAAGCCTTTAGATGACGATGATTCCTAAGTTACATAAGCCTAAAATAGCTATATTTTCCGACTTGCACCTAGGTGTACACTCTAACAGTAGTGACTGGCATAATTATGCCATTGAGTGGACGAATTGGTTTAAGGAAGAATGTATTAAAAATAATATTAAGGATATTATTTTCTGTGGTGATTGGCATCATAATCGAAGTGAAATTTCTGTAAGTACATTACAGATATCAGCAGATATTTTAGATATTCTATCAGACTTCAACCTGATAGCTATTACAGGTAATCATGATATTTATTATAAACATAGAACGGATGTAAATTCTATTTCTATTTTTAAAAATAGAAAGAACGTTACAATCTTAGACCAATACCAAACATTTGAAGCGTTTGATCGTAAGATATCTTTATGCCCGTGGAATACTTCCACATCACAAATAGAAGAAAGTGATGTTATATTTGGTCACTTTGAAATTGAGACATTTAAAATGACTGGTTTTAAGGTATGTGAGGAGGGGGTAAAAGTAAAAGATTTACTTAAGAAATCTGATTTAATTATTTCAGGTCACTTTCATACAAGACATGAGAAAACATACGGTAGTGGTACTATTTTATATGTAGGTAACCCCTTTCAAATGGATTTCGGTGATGCAGAAAACCATAAAGGCTTTTATACTTTAGATCTAGACACAATGGAGTATAATTTTACACAAAATAATATATCTCCAAAATATAAAAAGGTATTGCTAAGTGAATTAGTTGAAGAAGGAAATATAACCTTACGTATTAAGGATATGTTTTTGAATAATTTTATTAAGCTGAAAATTGATATGAATATATCACAACAAGATATGGATATATTGCATAATGTGCTCAATAGGCTAAAGCCTGAATCCATTACAATCGATTATGATATAAACTTTAACCGTATACTGTCTAATACGGAACAAAAAGAAGATTTATCAGGCATTGATATTAAACAAGCTATAACTGAGTTTGTAAATATGCTTGATATTGATAATGTGGATAGTATAATTGATTATACAGTAGATCTATATGAAGAGTGTAAACTTTAGTAAATTATCAGCACAAAATTTTTTATCTATAGGTGAAGAGCCTGTAACGGTTGAGTTTAGCAAAGGCTTACACGTTATAACCGGTAAAAATAAAGATAAGCCTGATCGACGTAATGCAATCGGTAAAAGTACAGTTGCTGATGCTTTGTATTTTGCTATATTCGGCGAGACTCTTCGCGAGATTAAAAAGGATCTTATAGTTAATAATATAACAGGTGGTAAAACACACGTAGAGTTAGACTTTGATGTTACTACCACAATAGGTAGTGATAACTATAAAATTATACGTACACTTGGACCGTCGAAGGTGTTCATATATAAGAATGGAGAAGATAAGACAAGAGATAGTATTTCTAACACTACAAAATATATATGTAGTGTTATAAGTGCCTCACCTTCTATATTTAAAAACTGTGTTATAATGACAGTAAATAACGCAACGCCATTTATGGCAAAAAATAAGATTGAAAAGCGTAAATTTATTGAAGATATTTTCGGTATGGAGGTATTCAGTCAAATGCTTTCAATGCTTAGGTCAGAATATAATGAGATAAAGCGGGACTATGATACTGAAATGGTAAAGTATGAAGAAATTGAAAACAGTCTTAAAAATTATAATGATCAAAAAGACCTTACCTTAACAAGACGTAAAGAAAAAAAGCAAACGTACTTAGATAGGCAAAAAAACAATACTTTAGAAATAGAAGATCTAACTAGTCAATCTAACTCTCTAGAATATGCAAGTATAAATGACTTAGAGGTAAAGGGTGATACATTACAAGGCCAGCTTAGAACGTGTGATGATAAAATAAGTGAGTATATCTCTATTATTAGTGCGGAAAAAGCTAAGATCAACCATAAGAAAGAACAGATATTAAAGATCGGTACAGAAGAAGATACATGTCCTGTTTGTCTAAGGCCGATTGAAGATCATGACCTAGATAATATTGAAAAGGAAAAGCAGCAACTTAAGTCCTCTATAGATGAAATGGTAGATAATGTCAAGGATATACATTCATCACTAGTAAAGGTAAAAGATGTAAAGCAAAAAATTCAAAATAACATTAGTGTTAATAACAACAAAATTTCTGAAACTAAAGTCTTACAGCAAAAGCAAAAGAATATAGCTCAGCGAATTGAGCAACTAGCAAAGTGGCAAGAAGAACTAAAAGTAGATTTAGAGATTGTTAAGAGTTTACAGACGGACTTTGATATACTTATTGATGAGACTACTAGTAGAATAGATACTGCAAGTAATAAGATAAAGGAGTATAGGGATAAAATATCAAAACTAGATATCGTAAAATATGTTGTTTCAGAAGAAGGTGTTAAATCATATATTGTACAAAAGTTATTAGATTTACTTAATAACAAAATGATGCACTATTTACGTAAACTTGATTCTAACTCAATTTGTATATTTAATGAATATTTTGAAGAAGAAATATTAAATGAGAAGAGTAAGGTATGTTCATACTTTAACTTTTCTGGTGCTGAACGTAAGTCAATTGATTTAGCTTGTCTATTTACATTCTCTGATATTAGACGTATGCAAGGCGGTGTAAGTTATAACATTGCAATATATGACGAGTTATTTGACTCTTCTTTTGACGAGAAGGGTATTGAACTCATAACAGAAATACTACAAGAGCGTGTTGAAGAGCTAAATGAATGCTCAATTGTTATATCGCACCGTAAAGAGTCTATTAAAGCAGCTACCGGTGATGTTATATATCTAGAGAAAACAAATGGTATAACTAAGCGTGTTGATTACCTAGAACTTTAAACTAATTATATTAAATGATTAATCCTAATCCTGGCCCTTTTGCACAACCATTTGCCTCGCCACCAGTTGGTGGTAATACTAATAAACCCGTAAGACTGTCACAGCCAAAGGAGAATAGTTTACCAAGATATATTAATTATCTGGCTGACTTGAGTGGGTGTGGTCATTGGCGTATTTTATGGCCGGAGCAAGTTATTAACGCATCAGGTAGAGGAGTCTCACACTCACTTACTGCAATGGTTGGTGATTCTAGATTTTATCACAATGTTAAAGCTGTAAAGGTACAACGCCAAGCTTCGTCATCACAAAAGGCGTTTATTAAACACCTCAAAAGCATACAACAAGAACGAGGCTTTAAACTTATATATGAAGTTGATGACGTTGTTTTTAAAGAAGAAATTCCAGACTATAATAAATTCAAACATGCATTTGACAATGAAGAGGTAAGACAAAATTGTATTGATATAATTAATATGTGTGATGAAGTAACTGTCACCTGTCCATATATTAAGCGTATATACGAAGAAAAAACCGGTCATAAAAATATAACTGTAATTCCAAATTTTGTACCCGACTTCTGGATGGGTCATTTATTTGACGGTAAGGAGGTTGCAAGGCAGTTC
>Ga0228637_1000307_pt1 | contig 13513 bp, 12 predicted proteins | sample 47DmetaG_FD_182710 | JGI IMG/M metagenome (GOLD analysis project Ga0228637, IMG submission 182710) | Seawater microbial communities from Monterey Bay, California, United States - 47D | ecosystem: Environmental > Aquatic > Marine > Coastal | place: USA: California | collected 2016-10-25 | reverse complement strand
TACGCAACCATTTTATGTTTTATACACCTTACTAGTAAATATCAATCCAAAAAATAAAAAATGAAAAAATTAAAAATTATTACAGTATTATTTTTAACAATTAGCCTTGTTGGACATGCCCAAAGTTCAGGTACAAATGTAAGTGATAATAATGCTAGAGCTTTACAGGCTATAACAGGAACTGGTAATGGATCAGGAAATGGTTCCTACGGAACTGCAATGAGGTTTGTAAACCCTCCAAGAACTATTGATGGTTCTATTTATTTATATGATACTTGGAAAAATTATCCTGTAGTTGTTAACTCTAAAGACAATAAAACGTTTACATTAAATAATGTTAATTTTAATTTGAGAACGAATAGATTGGTAACAAAAATATCGGAAGATTCAATATTTGTTCTAAATATGAGATCTATAGAAAACGTCAATATTCATGGCAAAGTATTTAAAAAAATTGATACAGAAATTGGTAGCCGTATTTTTGAAGTAGTTTTTGAGTCTGATAAGGTTTCATTATTAAATTTTCATAGTGTAAAATTAGTAGAAGGATCAGTAAATCCGATGCTAAGTAGAAAAACTGATAAATTAGTACACAAAGAAGAGTATTACATCTCAAATGACGAGGGAATAACTGAATTGAAGCTTAAGAAAAAGTACATTTTAGATTCTTTTGCAAGTAATGATGCTGAAAAGAATTCTCTTTTAAAATATTTTACAGACAATAAATTATCTTTTAAGAAAATTGATGATATTAAATTAGCTATAAGTAATCTAGATAACATACTCTAATAACATATTTTTATCAAAAAAAAGGCAACTGTTAACAGTTGCCTTTTTTTTGATAAAAAATTCAATACATCTATTCATAAATATTCTTATTTTTGTTTGAACTTAGAAGTTTAATTGAATGAAATATCAACAAAGAAAAAAGGCGTTAGTTTTATTAGCAGATGGAACTATTTTTTACGGTAAATCTATTGGAATTGAGGGTACTGTAACTGGAGAAATTTGTTTTAATACTGGAATGACAGGGTATCAAGAAATTTTTACAGACCCATCTTATTTTGGTCAGATTATGGTAACTGCTAATGCTCATATAGGAAACTATGGGGTTAATGCTTCGGAAGTAGAATCTGATGGTATTAAGATTTCTGGTTTAGTCGTTAGAAATTTTAGTTTTGAACATTCTAGGGTAGATTCCGATGGCAATTTAAAAGATTGGTTTGTTGAACATAATTTAGTTGCAATTTCTGATGTAGATACAAGAGCATTGGTGTCTTATATTCGAGATCATGGAGCAATGAATGCTATAATTTCCACTGAGACAGATGCTATAGATAAATTAAAATCTCAATTATCTAAAGTTCCTTCTATGCATGGTTTAGAATTGGCCTCTAAAGTTTCTACAAAAGAACCGTATTATGTTGGTGATGAAAATTCAAAACTTAAAATAGCTGCATTAGATATTGGAATAAAGAAAAACATTTTAAGAAATTTTGTTAAGCGTGGGGCCTACGTGAAAGTATTCCCATACGATGCATCTTTTGAAGATTTACATTCATGGAATCCTGATGGATATTTTATATCTAATGGACCGGGAGATCCAGAACCTCTTGTTGAAGCTCAAAATTTGGCTAGAGAAATTATTAAACGAAACTTACCTCTATTTGGTATCTGTTTAGGACACCAAGTAATTGCATTAGCAAATGGAATATCTACCTATAAAATGCATAACGGGCACAGAGGAATAAATCATCCTGTAAAAAACTTACTTACAGGTAAAGGTGAAATTACATCTCAAAATCATGGTTTTGCCATTAACAGAGAAGAAACAGAATCTCATAAAGATATAGAAATAACTCATGTTCATCTTAATGATCAAACAGTTGCTGGTATTCGATTAAAAAATAAAAATTGTTTTTCTGTTCAATACCATCCGGAAGCTAGTCCTGGCCCTAATGATTCAGAGTACTTATTTGATCAATTTATAGAAAATATCAAATAATTAACATACGTTAATATTTTTTATTATATCTCTATATTCATAGGATAGTCTTTATTGAATATGTAATATAAACTACTTTTTTTTATTATTAATGCTTGTTCATTTAATGAATATGTATTACTTTTACAGCGGTGATGTTTAACATCACTTTCTTTTTCATAGCAATTTTTCCCACTCTTAGGAGTGGGTTTTTTTATGCTTAAATTTTAATTTTCAAACATTTATATCTCCAAACAGATGAAATCGTTTTCGTAATAAATGTATGATATTATAAATTTAAAACCTCCATATTATGTAATTTAGCGGTTAACGAATTAAAGAAATTTTTTAAATTATAAATTTTTAATAAAATGAGTATTATTATAAACGTTCATGCAAGGCAAATTTTTGATTCTAGAGGTAATCCAACAATAGAAGTTGATGTTACCACAGAAAATGGATATTTAGGTAGGGCAGCAGTTCCGTCTGGAGCCTCTACTGGAGAACATGAAGCTGTAGAATTAAGAGATGGTGGCAAAGATTTTATGGGTAAAGGTGTTTTTAACGCTATAGATAATGTGAATACAATAATAGCTCAGGAGTTACTTGGTTTTTCAGTTTTTGAACAAAATAAAATAGATCAAATGATGATTGATTTGGATGGAACTCCAAACAAATAAAAATTAGGTGCTAATGCAATTTTAGGTGTTTCTCTCGCTACTGCTAAAGCAGCAGCGGCTGAGTTAGGGATACCTTTGTATAGATATATTGGTGGTGTTTCTGCAAACACACTTCCTGTTCCTATGATGAACATTATTAATGGTGGTTCTCACTCTGATGCACCCATAGCTTTTCAAGAGTTTATGGTTATGCCAGTAAAAGCGTCTTCCTTTTCTCAAGCGATGCAAATGGGATCTGAAATCTTTCATAATTTAAAGAAAGTTCTTCATGATAGAAACCTTTCTACTGCAGTAGGTGATGAGGGAGGTTTTGCGCCAACATTAGAAGGTACAGAGGATGCACTTGATACAATAGCATTAGCTGTTAAAAATGCAGGGTACACATTAGGTGATGACATTATGATAGCCCTTGACTGTGCGGCAGCTGAGTTTTATGAAAATGGTAATTATGATTATTCTAAGTTCGAAGGTGAATCAGGTAAGGTAAGATCAAGTAAAGAACAGGCAGATTACTTAGCCGAATTAGCTTCAAATTACCCAATAATTTCGATTGAAGATGGTATGGACGAAAATGATTGGGAAGGTTGGAAGTATCTTACTGAAAAAATTGGTGAAAAAGTTCAATTAGTAGGAGATGATTTATTTGTAACAAATGTGAAGAGATTGTCTCGTGGAATAGAAAACGGTATTGCTAATTCTATTCTGATAAAAGTAAATCAAATTGGAACATTAACGGAAACAATTGATGCTGTTAATATGGCTAAAAATGCTGGTTTTACATCAGTAATGAGTCATCGTTCTGGAGAAACTGAGGATACAACAATTGCAGATTTAGCAGTGGCTTTAAATTGTGGTCAAATCAAGACTGGATCTGCATCTCGATCAGACCGTATGGCTAAATATAATCAACTATTAAGAATAGAAGAAGAATTAGGGAGTGTAGCATATTTTCCTCAAAATAAGGCTTTTAAAATTTAATATAATCTCTCTTTATGTACATAACCTCTTAATTTTAATTAAGAGGTTTTTTATTGATATTACATTATAAGAAATATTATTTTTTCATATTCAAAAACTATCTTAGTTTTTTTTAAAACTCTTTAAAATAGTTATCTTTGCAACACTTCATTAAAAAATAAAATCATAAAATAAAATGGCAGATATAGCTAAATTACAAATAGGAGACCAAGCATATGAATTTCCAATAACAAAAGGATCTGAAAATGAATTAGCTATTGATATTAAAAGCTTAAGAGGAGTTTCAGGAGGAATCATTACTGTGGATCCAGGATATAAAAATACAGGAGCTTGTAAAAGTGCGATTACGTTCTTGGATGGAGAAAAGGGGATATTAAGATATAGAGGGTATTCAATTGAAGAATTAGCTGCGCATGCAGATTTTTTAGAAGTAGCTTATTTATTGATATTTGGTGAATTGCCAACCCAAGATCAATTAGAAAAATTTCACTCGGATATTAAAGCTAAAGCAATTGTTGATGACGATGTAAGAAAAATATTAGATGCATTTCCGAAGTCTGCTCATCCGATGGGTATATTATCTTCTTTAACAAGTGCTTTAACTGCTTTTAATCCAACTTCTGTAAATGTAGATTCTGAGGAAGAAATGTATAATGCCATAGTCAAAATTATGGGGAAATTACCAGTTTTAGTCTCATGGGTTATGAGAAAAATTAATGGGCTACCTCTTAACTATGGATCAAATTCATTAGGGTATTTAGAAAATGTAATGAGCATGATGTTTTCTAAACCGAATGAAGAATATTCCATCAATCCGATCGTAAGAGATGCTTTAAATAAGCTATTAATATTACATGCAGACCATGAGCAAAATTGTTCTACTTCAACTGTTCGAATAGTTGGTTCTTCTCATGCGGGTTTATTTGCCTCGCTTTCAGCGGGTATTTCCGCACTGTGGGGTCCACTTCATGGTGGTGCCAATCAAGCTGTACTTGAAATGCTTGAGGCAATTAAAGAAGATGGTGGTGATACAAAAAAATATATGGCTAAGGCAAAAGATAAAAACGATCCTTTTAGATTAATGGGATTTGGTCACAGGGTTTATAAAAATTTTGACCCAAGATCCAAAATTATTAAAGTTGCTGCCGATCAGGTTTTAAATGATTTAGGAATTGAAGATCCAATTTTAGATGTAGCAAAATCATTAGAAAAAGAAGCCCTTAATGATCCATATTTTGTAGAAAGAAAGCTATATCCAAATGTAGACTTTTACTCTGGAATTATATATAGAGCTATGGGAATACCTGTAGAAATGTTCACAGTTATGTTTGCATTAGGACGCTTGCCAGGATGGATAGCACAATGGAGAGAAATGCGTTTGGGTAAAGAACCAATTGGACGTCCTCGCCAAATTTATACTGGTGAAACTCACAGAGAATTTAAAAATATTGCTCATAGGTAGATTGAATAGTTATATAAGCCAAACTAGCTAGATACCTAGAATTTATATTCAACACTTCTTTGTTCATTTTACCATTTAACTTGATTGTATGTTACACTTAAATATTCAAAATGAAACCTCTCGGTTGAAATCTGTTGTTTTGGGGATTGCAGATCATAATGGGCCTCCACCAACTTTAGAAGAGTGTTATGATCCAAAAAGTAAATTACACATTATAGCTGGAACCTATCCAAAAGAGGAAGATATGATTTCAGAAATGAAATCTGTAATGAGCATATTTGAAAAATATGACATTCAGGTGTTTCGCCCTGAAGTTATAGAAAACTACAATCAAATTTTTTCTAGAGATATTGGTTTTGTAATAGAAGATAAATTTATTTTTGCTAATATACTTCCGGAAAGAGATCAAGAGATTACAGCAATACATCATGTTTTAAAACAAATACCAAAAGAAAATAAAATAACACTTCCGGAAGAATGTCATGTTGAAGGCGGGGATGTCATGCCCTGGAATAATTATATTTTTATAGGAACTTATTCAGGAGAAGATTATCCAGAATATATTACTGCAAGAACAAATATTCAAGCAGTTAGGGCCATTCAGAAATTATTTCCAAATAAAATCGTAAAATCATTTGAACTCAGAAAATCTAATGATAAAGCAAAAGAAAATGCTTTGCACTTAGATTGTTGTTTTCAGCCCATAGGTAAAGACATGGCCATTCTTCACAAGAATGGATTTCTTATTGAAGAAGAGTTTGACTGGTTGGTTAATTATTTTGGAAAAGAGAATATTTTTGAAATAACCAAAGATGAAATGTATGAAATGAATAGTAATATTTTCTCTATATCAGAGGATATAATCATTTCAGAAAAGAACTTTACAAGATTAAACTCATGGTTGGAGGAAAAAGGATTTACTGTTGAAAAAGTTTCTTACTCAGAGATAGCTAAACAAGAAGGTCTGTTAAGGTGTTCTACACTTCCGTTAATAAGAGAAGCTTCAAATATTAAATAAATAGATAATTTATAAGAACTAGATTTTTCAGATATAAAAATTAAACAAAAAAGTCCATCATTTATGATGGACTTTTTTTTGGTGTTAAAGTACCGTATTAAGGTAAAATAACTTTATTTATAGCATGTATAACACCATTGTCTGCTTGAACGTTTGTAGCAATTATATCAATAGTTCTTCCACTGCTATCTGTAAGAGTTGCACCACCGGTAACATTTGCTGTTAAATCTCCACCTAAGGTAGTTACTGTTAAATTATCAGATAAATCAGTGTCAAAAACATTTGCTCCACCTACAACATGAGTCTTAAGAACAGCATCTAAGGTTGGTTCATCGATATCAGCTAATCCTGAAATACCTAGTTCGGTTAGTAGTAAACCAAATGCATCATTAGTAGGAGCAAATACTGTAAAAGGTGCTGGTGAAGTTCCTGCTCCCGTAGATAATACACTTACAAAATCAGTTGTTAAATCATCTCTCGTTAATGCGGTAACTAGGGTTGAAAAAGTTGGATCAGCCACAGCAAAAGTAACAACACTTGGTAATCCAATAACTGCATCAACTAAATGTACAATACCATTATCAGCTTCTATGTCTGCATCAGTTACAGAAGATACACCATTAAATCTTACTCCATTAGAAGTATCAATGAATAAAGACATTGATGTTTGTGAAGCAGAACTAGTAGCAAAAGTTGATGCATAACCTGTTGTTAAGTCTGTAGAAGCTAATCTTCCACCAACAACGTGGTTTAAGAGTATATTAGTTAGAATATCAGTAGGTACATCATCCAAACTATTAAATCCGTTTGCAGTTAAAAATGTATTAAATGCTTCATTGGATGGTGCAAGAACTGTAAAAGGACCTTGACTTGCTAATGTAGTTACAAGATCAGCTCTTTGAAGTGCTGCAACTAAAGTTGTAAGATTTTCTGAGCCTACTGCTATATCAACTATAGTGTTGGTAGGTTCTGGTTGATAAGGTACATCATTATCATTATCATCATTACATGATACTAGAGTTGAAAATGAAATTAATACGATTGGGATAATTTTAAATAATTTTTTCATAAGAATATATTTTTTATGTTATTATGTTTAACAAAACTAGAATAATGTTAAACAAAGCATATATTAAATTTTGTTAAAATAATCTCAAAGACTTGTTAATTAATTTTACATTTTTTTTGAAGTTAAAAATTACAATTCGCTTTTTTTTTGGAAATAAAAAGTAATAGTTTTGTGATTGAAATAACTTATTATGCAACAAACTACAAATTCAATCCTTATGATTCGTCCAATAAATTTTAGGATGAATGAACAAACAGCGGTTAATAATTATTATCAAAAAGTATTGAATAATTTGTCGCCTGAATCTGTAAATAAACATGCTCAACAAGAATTTGATAATTATGTAAGTAAATTAAAATCTCATGGAGTTCAAGTAATTGTGATTTCAGATATTGAGGGTTCAGATACTCCGGATTCTATTTTTCCTAATAATTGGATTTCTTTTCATGAAACTGGTACAGTAGGACTATATCCTATGTTTGCCGAGAATAGACGTTTTGAACGTAGAGAGGATATTCTTGACCAACTAGAAGAGAAAGGATTTGTTATAAAGAATAGTATTGATTATACCAATGCTGAGAAAGATGGCGTTTTTTTAGAAGGTACAGGAAGTCTTTTGTTAGATAGAGTAAATAGAAAGGCATATTGTTCTCTTTCACCCAGAGCAGATGAAGATTTATGTATTGAATTTTGTGAAGATTTTGAATATACCCCAGTTGTATTTACTTCATATCAAACTGTAAATGACAAAAGAGAAGAAATCTACCACACCAATGTTATGATGTGTCTAGCAGAAACATTTGCAGTGATCTGTTTAGATAGTATAGATAATAAAAAGGAACGAAAAAATGTGTTAAAACATTTAAAAGAAGACGGAAAAAAAATTATAGAAATCTCTGAAGATCAAGTAAATAATTTTGCAGGTAATATGTTACAAGTTCGAGGAGCAAATGATGAGTTATTTTTAGTGATGAGTAAAGCTGCACATGATTCATTAAATCAATCTCAATTAGCAAAAATAGGAAATCATTGTAAAATTATTTCAAGTTCACTTGATACTATAGAAGCTTGTGGAGGAGGAAGTGCACGTTGTATGATGGCCGAGATTTTCTTACCTAAAGAAAATTAATTTTTATCTAATTATTTTAATACTTCTTCAATAACCTTTCCTGTGTTTCCATTTGGAAATTCTACACCCAGAAGGGTAGCTATAGTTGGCGCTATATCTCTAACATTATAATCTCTGTGAGAAAATCCATTTTTAATCCCTGCACCATAAAAAATTATGGGTACATGAGTATCATAACTGTATGCAGAGCCATGAGTTGTTCCTGTTTTTCCTCTAGAAATAGTTCCAGGTGTTGGAATTATTACAACATCACCAGATAGTTTTTGATTGTAACCGTGTTGTACTTTCTCTAAAATACCAGAATTAAACTCAGCCGTTTGTAAAGTTTTTGATGTAACTGTCTTGTACACTCCGTCAAATAATAAGGCTTCCTTTGCAAATACATCAGCAACAGCATCTAAATTTAATTTTAGCTTTTTAATTTTTTCTTTATTTAAGAAAATTTGAAAGTTAGATATGTTTTCAACAAGATACTGGTCTCCAAAATGAGTCATTGAAATTTCAGTTAAATACTTTTTGAATTTCATCGATTTAAAGTATGGTGCTGGAATTTTTAAAGATTGTAAATATGATGGAACTTGAGAAGCTCCATGATCTGCAGAAAGAAATATAGTGTATTTTCCAATACCAACTTCCTGATCTAAAAAAGTAAATAGATCTGCAATATTTTGATCAAGTCTCAAATAGGTGTCTTCAATTTCTATGGCATCTGGTCCATATTGATGTCCAACATAGTCAGTGCTAGAAAAACTTAGTGCTAAAAAATCAATTGCATCATTTTTGCCAAGATTTTCTCCTTTAATCGCAGCCTTAGCAAAGTCTAGGGTTAAATCATTTCCAAAAGGTGTATCTTTAATAATATCAAAGTTTCCATTTTTTTTTCTTAACGCAGGAAGATCATGAGGAAATGTTGGAGAGGTTTCACCTTCAAAAGTTCCTTCGTAAGGATTATCATCTGCTAAGCTTTGAACATATGATTCTATGGGATATAAAGTATTCCAGGGTTTTGAGAGATATTTATCAGCGTTTTTAGCTGAATTGAAATCTATAACCCATTGAGGAAGTTTTTCCATATAATAAGAACTAGTGATCCAATTATCTTCATCTTTTCCTTCATACCAATAGGCACTCGTGGCTGAATGTCCAGCAGGTATAATAGAAGATCGGTCTTTGATAGCTATTCCTATAGATTTCCCGTTCATATTTTGACCCAAGCGAACTTGATCAGTAATGGTTGTAGTAATAAGTCTTTTTGGTGATTTCTTACCAGAATTGCTTTCAGTTCCTAAAGAATGATAGTTAGAATCATCTACACAGTAAATAGATTTTTTTAAATATTTATCATACCAATCATTTCCTATAATTCCGTGATCACTGGGAGTTGTTCCTGTATATGCTGATGCATGACCAACAGCAGTATAGGTTCCTAAGTGACTAAAATGGGCATTAGTTAATGAAAATCCTTTATTTAATAGTTTTTTGAATCCGCGTTCACTATATCTATTTGCATATTTTGTTAAATAATCAAATCGCATTTGATCAACTATTATACCAACAATTAAGGTAGGTTTTTGCTCTTTTATTTTTTCATTTTTACAGCTGTAAAGGAATAAAACAATAAAAAATAATAGAAAGAGATGTCTTTTCATAGTATTAATTTTTTGGTATAAATACCAAAAATAATTATTTTTAGTTTCATCGTAGTTATTATTCGTAAGGTTAACGATATTTTAATACTTTAGCATAAATAAAAAAAAGAATGGCTTACCTAAAACACATTGGTAAATATTTTATGATGCTGAGTCAGGTTTTTAAAAGACCTCAAAAAGGAAGAGTTTTTAAAGAAGCTCTTTTTAAAGAATTTGACGAATTAGGTATTAAGTCCATAGGTATAGTTATATTTATTTCCTTTTTTATTGGTGGTGTTATTGCTCTTCAGACAGCTCTTAATATTGAAAATCCACTCATCCCAAAATATTTAGTTGGTTTTGCAACAAAACGTTCTGTTATTTTAGAATTTGCACCAACCTTTTGTTCAATTATTTTGGCAGGAAAAGTAGGTTCATATATTACCTCTAGTATAGGGAGTATGCGAGTAAGTGAACAGATAGATGCTTTAGAAGTTATGGGGATCAATTCTTTAAATTATCTTGTACTTCCAAAGGTATTGGCAACAGTATTTTTTTACCCATTTTTAGTGGTACTGGCTATGTTTCTTGGAATATTTGGAGGTTGGGTCGCTGGTTTCACATCATCTATGTTTTCAGAAATAGATTATACGCAGGGATTACAGTTAGATTTTAACCCTTTTTTAGTTCAATATGCAATTATCAAAACATTAATTTTTGCATTTCTTATAGCAACTGTTCCTTCATATCATGGATATTATGTTAAGGGTGGGTCTATAGCTGTAGGAAAAGCAAGCACTCAGGCTGTTGTTTGGACCATTATTTTAATAGTCATATCTAATTATTTCTTAACCCAAATGTTACTTACTTAATGATAATTGTAGACAAACTATATAAGGGATTTAATGGGATACAAGTCTTAAAAGGGATTTCAACCACTTTTAAGCCAGGTAAAACAAGTTTAATTATTGGGCAAAGTGGTTCAGGAAAGACTGTTTTTTTAAAATCATTGATAGGTTTACATACACCTGAAAGTGGAACAATTTCTTTCGATGGAGGAATTAATACAGAATTTACAACTGAACAAAAAAGACAATGGCGTCAAGAAATTGGTATGGTTTTTCAAGGAAGTGCTTTATTTGATTCGCAGACAGTTCAAGACAATGTAATGTTTCCTTTGAAAATGTTCAAAAAACAACCTGAGGAACAAATGTTAGAACGAGTAAACTTTGTTTTAAAACGAGTAAATTTAGAAAACTCTAATTCTAAATTTCCTGCAGAACTTTCTGGAGGAATGCAAAAAAGGGTTGCTATAGCTAGAGCTATTGTAATGAATCCAAAATATTTGTTTTGTGATGAACCCAATTCTGGATTAGACCCAAATACAGCTATACTTATAGATAATTTAATTCAGGAAATTACAGCTGAATATAAAATAACCACTGTTATAAATACTCATGATATGAATTCCGTAATGCAAATTGGAGATAAAATTGTTTTTTTAAAGGATGGTGTAAAGGCATGGGAAGGAACTAATAAAGAGATCTTTAAAACTGATAATGAAGCTGTTGTGAAATTTGTTTATAGCTCTGAATTATTTAAAAAAGTACGACTTACCTACTTAAACGAAACTAAGTAAAAATTTAGTTTGAAAATTGATAATTTGCTTTTATATTTGCAGCCGCTAAGGAATAAGATGACCTGGTAGCTCAGTTGGTAGAGCATCTCCCTTTTAAGGAGAGGGTCCTGGGTTCGAGCCCCAGCCCGGTCACAAAAATTAAACTCCAAACATTTGTTTGGAGTTTTTTTATGGCTTAGTTTGTATTTTCTTTAAGAATTAAGTTCTCTAAATCCAGCCTTTTTTGTAACCATTTGGTCATTTTAATCTTCAAACTCTCTTTATTTTGGATACTGTCATACCAACTGATAGAAGCAACTGGTATGGTATCTATAGTTTCAAAATTAGTTGAAATAACTTTTGAAAAACTTATAGTCTTTAAACCTTCATAATTAATTTTTGCCTCTTGACTAACTTGAGCAAAAGGAATTTTTTCTTTTGTTAGTTTTTCTAAAGCTTTGATTAATTCTTTTATTTTGAGATCTTTTTCTTGAAGGCTCTCTTCTTTTGAGGCGATTAATTTTTGATTTTTAACATATAAGTCTTCAATTGACTTTACTTTATCAGATAATTTTGAAGTTTCTTCATCTTGGGTGATGAGAAGAACAGTATTATCTAGTTTATATTCTGCTAGTTTGTTTTTCCATTCAATTTGTTCTTCTTTGGTTAACTTTTTTCCAATATTTACCAAATCAATTTTTTTATCTGGGTAGTTTATCTTTTTATTTATAATTCCTGCTCCTGTGGCTTTCTCTAGATCATTGATGTAATTTATGGAGTTTTGTTCAAATGTATTTTCCTTATACAATTGCACAAATGTGTAAATACTATATGAAAATATGATTAAAGCAACTGTTGATGCTAATTGTGCTATTCTTTTTCTACTTGCTGAATCTATATATTTAACAACTGGAAACTTTAAAAACTTTATAATAACAAATGTGGCTAGAGCAATAAATATTGAATTGATGATGAATAAAAACATTGCCCCACCAAAAAATGATAAATTACCCACAGCTAATCCATAACCTGCTGTACACAAAGGAGGCATAAGAGCTGTAGCTATAGCTATACCTGCTATTGTATTTGTCATTTCTTTATATCTACTAAGAGCTACAATTAGGGTAAATCCACCAGCTATTGCAATGAGTACATCTCTCACATCTGGCTTTGTTCTTGCTAATAATTCTGGAGTTTCTTCTTGAAAAATCGGAATACTAAAAAATAAGAAAGATGTAATTACACTAATAATTACCATCACTCCAAGATTTGAAAGAGAACTTTTCATGGTATCTATATCATTAGTTCCAATAGAGAGACCTATACCCAAGATTGGACCCATTAGTGGTGAAACTAGCATGGCGCCAATTACTACTGCTGAAGAGCTTATATTTAGTCCTATAGAAGCAATTATTATTGAGAAAACAAGAATCCATGCTGTGTGACTTTTAACATGAATTCCATCTTTAATTTTTTGAATAGTATCCTTTTTATCAGTTCCCTCTCTGATATCAAGAAGGTCAAAAAAGAAATCTTTTAAACTTATGGCAAAACTCTTAAATTCTTTTTTTACATTTTCCTGTTTTACTTCTGATGGGTTTGATTGATTCTCTTCCATGATTCCTATATTTTCTTTAAAATAACCTCAGTATTCTGATTGAAAAGATACATCCGATTAGTAGATAGTTGTAAACACTCAATTCTTGTTTTTCTTTTTTTACCTTTCTTATACATTTTATTTTTAAAAACAAATGTACAGTTTTCCGGAAGTTCAAAAACAAAATTCTTTCCATGTTCTGCTTTGTTTCCCTTTAATGCTAATGATAATTTAACATCACTATCTGTACTTGCTTTTGGATTTTTTAAATAGTGAGCTAAAGGAGTTAGCATATGGTTTGGGAATATTGTTGGGTGTAAAAAAGGTAACATTAAATGCTGAAATTGTTG
>Ga0228637_1000302_pt1 | contig 13571 bp, 10 predicted proteins | sample 47DmetaG_FD_182710 | JGI IMG/M metagenome (GOLD analysis project Ga0228637, IMG submission 182710) | Seawater microbial communities from Monterey Bay, California, United States - 47D | ecosystem: Environmental > Aquatic > Marine > Coastal | place: USA: California | collected 2016-10-25 | reverse complement strand
CACATGAATAAGGTCTACACCTTTGAGTACTACGAAGGTAAAAACAACTGGTCAGAAGTATTGGAGCTAGGTGCAGATCAAACTCGTCAAGCTGAGGTTGAAAAAGCGCGTGACGCTGTGAACCCTGAAGATCTTGCTACTATCATTTACACCTCAGGAACAACAGGGTTGCCAAAAGGGGTTATGTTGAGCCACAAAAATGTGGTAAGCAATGTCATTGCGGCTACACCGCGTATCCCAGGACTTATTAAAGGTGAAGCGAAGACATTAAGCTTCCTACCCGTCTGTCATAGCTTTGAGCGGTTCATACAATACTTATACATGTACAATGGCGCCAGCATCTACTTTGCAGAGTCTATTGAAACCATTAAAGCCGATCTAAATTACTGCCAGCCAACTATTTTCACTGCTGTCCCTCGTCTGTTAGAGAAATTCTTTGACGGTATTGTTGCTAATGGCACCAGTGCAGGCGGACTGAAAACAAAAATCTTTGAGTGGGCCGTTAGCCTTGCTTTACAATGGGAACCAGAACAAGCAAATGGCGGATTCTATCAGTGGAAATTAGGCATTGCGGACAAGCTGGTATTCAGTAAGGTTCGCGCCGCCCTCGGGATGACTGAGATCAAAGCTGTTGCTTCGGGATCGGCAGCATTGCAACCGCGATTGGCACGATTCTTCAATGGAATCGGTGTACCCATTCTCGAAGGTTACGGTCTTACGGAAACGTCTCCAGTGATTTCTGTTAATACTACGGCTGAACCTGGCATGCTTCGCATTGGCGCGGTTGGTAAAGTGATTGATGGTGTTGAAGCTAAAATTGCAGAAGACGGCGAAATCCTTGCAAAAGGACCCAACATCATGATGGGGTACTATAAGCAGCCGGAACTCACTGCAGAGGTAATGACCGGCGAATGGTTCCACACTGGTGATATTGGCGTAATAGAAGATGGCTTTATCCGCATCACGGACCGTAAGAAAGAGATGTTTAAGACTTCTGGAGGTAAATATGTGGCTCCGCAGTTAATCGAGAATGAACTAAAGGCATCGCATTTGATTGAACAGAGTATGGTCATTGGTTCAGGGCGCAAATTCCCATCTGCGATCTGTATCTTAAATGAGCCCGGTGTCAAGGAATGGTGTTCGCGCCATGACATCACATATACAACCATTGAAGAGATGGCTGTTAATCAACAAGTCCGCGACCGTGTTTGGCAAGATGTCGAACGTGCTAATGCTGGGTTTGGCAAATGGGAACAAGTGAAAAAAATAATCATTGACACAGACGAATTTACCGTCGACAATGGTTGTTTAACCCCAACATTCAAGGTGAAACGCAAACCGATTCTAGCGAAATACGAAGCAAAAATCGATGAACTATACGCCGATTAAAATACCGTATCAACGACCACTTCTAAGCCCCGCCTCCGGCGGGGCTTTTTTTTGTCCCTACTCCTTGTACACCACCTATTCGTGCAGGTAGCGAAAAGACAGCGCTGGTAATAGCCATCATTGAAGAGACAGAGGTGTTATATCACTTCAACAGACCTTACTCGTCTTAGATACTTTGTGAGGCAGTCGGAATGAAAGTACGATGGAGTCAGAGGAGCTGTAAAACAAAAAACCCGCTTCCTTACGGAAGCGGGCTCACTGAATCTTTACACGGTTAAGAAAAGCCTATAGCGCAGCGACGTGCTTAGCTAAGCTTGACTTCAAGTTAGACGCTTTCTTCTTGTGAATGATGTTGCGCTTTGCCAAGCGATCAAGCATAGAAGTAACGCGTGGGAGCATTTCTGCAGCCTCCGTGGCGTCAGTAGATCCGCGAAGTTTGCGCACAGCGTTACGTGTCGTTTTGTGATAGTAACGATTGTGTGCAGCCTTTTTAGCTGTCTGACGAATTCTTTTTAAAGCAGACTTATGGTTTGCCATGTCTTTTATTCTTTAATAGTTGTGACCCCTAAGAGAATCGAACTCTTCTTTCCAGGATGAAAACCTGGCGTCCTAACCGATAGACGAAGGGGCCTATATTATTCTAGTACGCACCCCTATTTTGCTAGGGGAGTGCAAATGTAACAACGTTTTTTAAATTCGCAACACATTCAAACAAAAATTCCAAAATAATTTAGACCCAAACGTACCTCCTATTAATAGGCCTTAGCAAAGACTACACGCTGCTTGCTTGGTTTTCCCGTGAGCACACAAACCCCATCTTCCTCCTTAGCATCCAATGGAATACAACGTATGGTAGCCTTCGTTAATTCTTTAATCTTATTCTCCGTTTCAGTTGTTCCGTCCCAGTGCGCATAAACAAATCCTGGATTTCCTTTCATTAACGTCTCAAATTCTTCCCAAGAATTGGCTTCTTGAGAGTGCGCTTCTCTGAAGTCAAGCGCTTTTTGAAACAACGAACTTTGAATTTCATCCAACAACTCCGGTACCTTAGTCGACACCTCTGTTTGATCTACAAACTGCTTTGTCAACGTGTCTCGGCGCGCCAATTCCACACTACCCTTCTCAAGATCCTTAGGACCGATAGCAATACGCAATGGAATTCCTTGGAGCTCGTATTGGTTAAATTTCCAGCCCGGCTTATGGGTATCACGGTTGTCGTATTTTACAGTAACACCCTGAGCACGCAACTGCCCCATTAAGTCTTCAGCCACTTCACTAATGGCATCCAATTGCTCTTGACCTTTATATATCGGAACAATGACTACTTGGTAAGGAGCTAATTTTGGCGGTAAAACCAATCCATTATCGTCGCTATGCGTCATAATAAGGGCGCCCATCAAACGCGTACTCACGCCCCATGAAGTTGCCCAAACGTATTCTTGTTTGCCTTATTTATTCTGAAATTTCACCTCAAATGCTTTGGCAAAATTTTGACCTAAAAAATGAGATGTTCCTGCCTGCAGTGCCTTACCATCCTGCATCAATGCTTCGATACAGTAGGTCTCTAGTGCGCCTGCAAAACGTTCACCTTCGGTTTTCAAACCGCGTAAAACTGGAATAGCCATTACGTCTTGCACAAAATCTGTGTAAACATCAAGCATGGTTTCTGCTTCTGCGATCGCCTCTTGTTTTGTGGCATGTGCGGTATGGCCCTCTTGCCATAAAAACTCTGCCGTTCTTAAGAATAAGCGTGTACGCATTTCCCAACGCACCACATTCGCCCATTGATTCACAAGTATCGGCAAATCACGGTAGCTCTGGATCCAATCCTTGTAGGTATCCCAGATAATGGTCTCAGAGGTTGGACGAACAATCAACTCTTCTTCTAATTTTGCAGAAGGATCCACCACAACACCTCCACCATTGGGGTCGTCCATTAAACGGTAGTGTGTGACCACCGCACATTCCTTAGCGAATCCATCCACGTGCGATGCCTCTTTCGAAAAGTAAGATTTCGGGATGAATAGCGGGAAATAGGCATTCATGTGGCCAGTTTCCTTAAATCGTCTATCGAGATCCGCTTGAATACGTTCCCAGATCGCAAACCCGTATGGCTTAATAACCATGGAGCCGCGTACTCCTGAATTTTGAGCCAAATCTGCTTTGACCACTAACTCATTGTACCATTTCGAATAATCTGCCTCGCGGGTTGTGAGATGTTTTGCCATGTAATTGATCTTGGTATAACTTTTGTACCTTGTATTTGTGAACGCAAATCTACAGAAGTTATGAAGAAGCCCATACTACTACTATTCATTTCTTCCCTCATGTTATCATCATGCGGGAGTTCTGTGAGTTTGACTGAGAATTATTACGAGGACGAGAACTACTATAATCCTACGTTGCCAGCACCTCGTTTTGCCAACGCAAAAGCAATGGGCAGCATAGACAATGAACCCTACATGGATGAAGATTTCGCGCTCATCTGGGAGGGAGAACAACCCTTCGTTTCGGCACCGCTTCAGGGCAGCAATAATAATTGGTGGAATAACGGCAGAAGCTACTGGACGCCAGGTTTCGGAACCTTTTACTACCCGCGATGGAACAACGGCATAGGATTTAACTCCTGGAACTCAATGGGCGGTCATCCGTACGGCTACAATGGGATTGGTTACGATCCATACGGTTGGAACAACGGCATGGGTATGGGCGGATTTGCACCTTATAACTTTGGCCCAGCTGGATGGAATAATGGCTGGACAATGGGCTATAATCCCTACGGATATTATCCATACAATTATGGATACAATGCATGGAACGGGGTAACTAATTTTGGAAACACGACAGCATCTTCTTCGAACGAACCTACCCGAACAGGTATTAATTATGGAGGCCGACGTCCTAACAAATACCGAAGAAGCGGAGGACAAGGCAGCGCGAATGGCCGAACGGACTACTACTCGAACGACTGGAGAAATTATGAAATTCAAGAAACAGGAACTTCGCCTGTTTCCACTTCTCGCGGCTGGGCGCAGCCTCTCGTTGAAACGGCACAAAAATCTTTGCGTAATTCTACGGCCACGAGCCCTCGCGGCAACAGCCGACCTAGCGAAGCGGTAAAACCAACGCGCACCGTTCGTAACGAAACGAATTATTCACAACCGAATACTAGATCAAACTTTGAGCGGAGTGGAAGTTACCGAAGCAACAGTGCACCTGCATCACGAGGTTCTAACTCTTATACACCATCTGCTCCTACGCGAAGCGGCTCTACCTCTAACTCTAGCGGTTCAAGGAGACGATGAAAAAAACTCGAGTACTGGCAGTGCTTTTTTTGATTTGGGTTGAAGGAAGTGGACAAAGTGTTGACTATGTCGCTGAACTCAACCAACCCGTACTGTGGGGTGATGCTCGTTACAACGGTCTCTCTGGTGCAATGACAGCAATGAGTGGATCTTTTACGGCGCTTGCCGAAAATCCAGCTGGCGCTGGCCTTTACCGCCAGGCTGCCTTTGGAAGCGATCTTTCTATCTACAGTACCACTACATTCAAAAACAGTAATCAATTCCCAACCGGAAATGCATTCACCTTGAACCTAGCCAACCTAGGATATATTGGCACGGAACCTGAAACTGGATGGAATGTATTCTTCACCTATAATTCAGACGATTTATTCCGTCAAAATTTAAACTACACGCAGAATGGTGGCGGAAGCATTCAACAGCAATGGTTAGAAAACAGCAACTATTACGTTCCTGATGATTTACCTTTTGTAGGACCGTATGAAGATATGTTGTACCAGAGCTATGCATCGGACCGCAACGACACCACAGGTGAATATTACAGCACCGCCAATCTAAACAATACAGATTTCGTTCACGACCTTCACCGAACAGGCATGAAAAATCAATGGACTTTAGGTTTTGGGGCGGCGGCAAACAAACAACTTTATTACGGAGCCTCCGTCAAAATTGTGCATTCGTATGAAAAAGTAACAGTAGCACACGAAGAGAATTATACCGAAACAACGGACCTCACTTCTTTCGATGTTTTGGACTATTGGGACAATAGCGGAATGGGAATTTCAGCAAATGCAGGAATTCTTTACCGTCCTACTCAAGCACTCCGCTTTGGCCTGGCCGTCGACCTTCCTCAAGTCTATAGTTTTACTCAAAATTGGGATACCGAAATGATTGCGAAACGTTCTTCTGTGAGCCAAATCATTTCCAAAGCAGAAGGATATGGATTACTCTACCAATGGAGCATGATGACTGCCCCAAAAATTAAGTCAGGGCTCACATTGGTCGGTGGCCGATTAGGTCTAATCACGCTCAGTCACACTTTCATACCGCACAGGTTTGCTACAGCTTTGAGTAAAGAAGAGCGTTTTCTAAACTCCGTCATAAATAACGAATTGGACGACCAGCACACTTTAGCCGTTGGTACTGAGTTGCGCTTAGGCCCCGTAACCTTGCGCGCTGGAAGTGGCTACACAAACGCCTTTCAAGCCGGTCGTGACGCACGGTGGCGGCGCAGTTTAGGCATCTCCCTACAAAGCGAAGGCAACACCTTCTTTATGAGCTGGAGCCAATTCCGCCAATCCACTCAATATTTCCCATTCAGCGCCGCCTACACCGAGGCTCTAGCTATAACAACGCAGCGCTCGATACTTTCCATTGGTTCCACCTGGAAATTCTGAGGCATTTTACATCTTTTAACGTAATTTGCAGAGACCACACCTAATGTGGCCAAATTCATTTAAATACATCATCGAATGAGCTATTCATTTCGTTATTTCACGTCAGCAGTAGTCTTTTTATTTGCAATTCTATTCACGCTGCCTGCACATGCGCAGCGCAAAAGCAAGGAAGATCAGCCTTCATGGGCGAAAACGAGCCTGAGCGCATTTAAATTTCGCAATGTTGGACCAGCGACCACCTCTGGGCGAATCGCTGATTTAGCGGTAGACGCTCAAAACCCGGGGACGATGTACCTAGCATTAGCTTCCTCAGGCGTATGGAAAACAACAAACAACGGAACCACTTTCGAGCCCGTTTTCGATAACCAGGGCAGTTACAGCACTGGATGTATAGCCATCGACCCAAACAATTCTAATGTGATCTGGGTCGGAACTGGTGAGAATAACAACCAGCGTTCAGTCGCTTACGGCGATGGACTTTATGTCAGTCGTGATGCAGGTAAAAGCTGGACTAAAAGTGGTTTAGAATCTAGCGAACACATCGGAATGATCGCCATCGACCCAACCGATGGAAATCACATTTATACAGCAGCTTATGGGCCCCTTTGGTCTTCTGGTGGAGAACGGGGTATTTATGAATCACAAAATGGTGGTCAAACTTGGACACGCATTTTATTTGTAGACGAACATACTGGTTTCAACGAAATACACATAGATCCGCGTGATCCGCAAACACTTTATGCTACAGCACACCAGCGCAGAAGACACGTTTACACGCACCTCAGCGGTGGGCCGAACAGTGCGATGTACAAAAGCACTGACGGAGGGGCCCATTGGAACAAAGTAAGTAATGGATTCCCGGGAGGCGATGTCGGAAGAATTGGCATGGACATTTCGCCTGCAAATCCAGATGTACTTTATGCCACAGTTGAAGGTCACGGAACCTTTGCCTCTAGCGATCGTGGTGAAAGCTGGACCAAGCGTTCTGGGCATGAAACATCGGGTAACTACTACGTTGAGTTTGTTTGTCACCCGACCGATGTAAAAACCGTTTACAGCATGGATACGTATGCACATGTTAGTACTGATGGCGGCAAGACCTTCAATAACATACCAAAACGCTTCAAGCACGTGGATAACCACTGCCTGTGGATTGACCCAGCAAACACTGACCAAATGTACATTGGCACCGATGGTGGACTTTATGAAACTTGGGACGGTATGTCGAGCTGGAATTGGAAAGCGAACTTACCGACGATTCAATTTTATCGCGTAGCTGTAGATAATGATTGGCCTTTTTACAACATCTACGGAGGAACTCAAGACAATAATAGTTTGGGAGGCCCATCGCAAACGATCAACCAACGAGGCATTATCAATAGTGACTGGTTCGTTACCAACGGTGGCGATGGATTTGAAAGCGCTGCGGATCCTGACGATGGAAATATCGTTTATGCTCAAGCGCAGTATGGCTGGTTGGTTCGCTTTAATAAACAGACCGGTGAGAAAACGCCTATTCAGCCGCAACCGCGTTACAAGGAAGCACCGTACCGCTGGAATTGGGATGCACCGCTGGTTGCGAGTAAACATCAGAAAAAAACCTTGTACTTCGCGGCGAATAAAGTGTTCAAAAGCACCGATAGGGGCGATAGCTGGACGACTATAAGCGGTGATCTCAGCAGACAATTGGACCGCAATACATTGCCCATCATGGAACGCTACTGGGGACCAGAAGCCATTGCGTTACACAAAAGCACTTCCATTTACGGTAACATTGTGACACTCCGTGAAAGCCCTATAGACGCGGAGCACCTTTGGGTAGGAACGGACGACGGACTCGTTTGGAAATCTGAAGACGATGGAAAAAGCTGGAGTAGCATAAAAACAATCACAGGCTTACCAAAAACGCAAGTTGGATCGCTGAATTTACCATTAGTTTATGTTCAGGACCTCATGCCTTCACAACACGACAAAAAAGTGATTTATGCAGCGTTTAACAATCATAAAAATGGTGATTTCAAACCCTACCTTTTCAAGAGTACAGACGGCGGAAAAAGCTGGGACGACATTGCAAAAGATTTGCCGGAGCGCGGCAGCGTGTACAGCATCGCTGAAGACCATATCAACCCGAACTTACTATTCGTAGGAACGGAATTCGGTGTATTCTTCACTCTAGATGGCGGTACGAATTGGGCGGCACTCAAAAGCGGACTGCCCACAATCGCAGTGCGCGATATTGCGATACAAGAGCGTGAAAACGATTTGGTTCTAGGGACCTTCGGACGTGGTTTTTACGTTTTGGACAACTACAGTCCACTTCGTGAGCTCGAATATATACTTGAACAAGAATCAGCGTTCTTTACAACGAAACCAGGTCTTTTATTCCGTCGCGCCAGTATTGGAGGCACGGCCTACAAAGGCGCGCAATTGTACAAGGCAAAAAACCCTGAAGTTGGAACAACTTTCGAATGGTATTTAGCAGAAGGAGCTAGTCGCGTTAAAAACGGTCGGTCAGAAGCAAATGAGGAATTGCCACACTACCCGAGTTTAGAGCAGTTACAGCAAGAAGATTGGGAAGAGAAACCCTATTTAATTTTTGAAGTCTCGGATTCGTTAGGCAACCCCGTTACCCGATTTACAAAAGCGGACAGCAAAGGTATTTCCCGCCACACTTGGGACGGCCGCATGAGCAGTAAAGCTTCGATCCGCACAAATGGCGAACCTATTACTGAAGCCTATGGTACTACATTCGTTCTGCCAGGAACGTATTATATGAGTCTTAGCAGATCTACGAACGGAACGCTAGAAACTTTAGTGTCTAGGCACGAATTCAAGGTGAATCACTTGTATAATTACGAAGGCATAGACATGGAGTTCAATCAAAGTGTAGATGCACTCATGGCACGTTCGAACCAGGTAAACTCAATGTATTCAGAGCTTACAGAGGTGCTGAATAAATTACGAGCTGGACTGAGAAACACGCCGGGTGCAAGTCTTGAGGATTTATCAGCAGCCCGTTCCATTGATGTAGAGTTAAAGGAGCTTGGTGTTTTGTTGAATGGCAATTCCACCCGAAAGAAGCGCGAGTTTGAGACAGCAAGTTCACTTGGAGACGTTACCGGATTGTTGGCTTGGGGAGCGTACAATCACCGCGGGGCTCCTACAGGCACCATGCGCGCTATGAAAGAAGATGCTGAAGCAATGATTGCTGATGCTATTGCCTCGTTAGAAAAGATTACTAACGAATTGGACCAACTAGAGACCAAAGCACGTGAACAAGGGGTCCCTTTTTGGGATTAATAGTTTGTACCTTTGCCGCCCTTAAAAGCATAGACTAAAAGAATGTCTGATACTATTAACCAACTTCTCGCTGATGAAATCGGCGACGCACACGAGAGCTTCACAGCAGTAACACCGCTGCGCGAGGACGCTTTTGACCTTTCTAATGAAGAGAAAATCGCAACCATTGCGGAGCATGTCAAAGGCATTCTAACGACTCTTGGCATGGACCTGGAAGACGACAGTTTAAAAGGCACACCTATGCGTGTGGCAAAACTCTATGTCAATGAAGCATTCGGAGGACTCGATCCTTCGCGGAAGCCAGGAATGAGCACATTCGACAACTCCTACCGCTACAATGAAATGCTGGTGGAAAAGAACATCGTCGTCTATTCTACTTGTGAACACCACCTTTTACCTATTGTAGGTCGTGCACATGTAGCCTACATTTCTAAGGGAAAAGTAGTTGGCTTGAGTAAAATGAACAGAATTGTAGACTACTACGCGAAACGTCCACAAGTTCAGGAGCGTCTTACCCGTCAAGTAGTTCAAGCGTTGCAAGAAACCTTAGGTACTGACGATGTCGCTTGTGTGATCGACGCGAAACACCTTTGCGTAAATTCCCGTGGTATTAGAGATATAGAAAGCTCAACTGTTACTGCCGAATTCGGTGGTGCCTTTAAAGACGAGGCGAAGAAGAGAGAATTTTTAGATTACATCAACCTTTCAACCGATTTCGGCGCCTAGTGAAACCATTGTACACTTCTTACCCTTTGCGTATTGAGAATAGCCTTACTGGTAAAAAAGAGGCTTTTGTCCCCGTTCACGAGGGTAATGTAGGTATGTATGTATGTGGCCCAACAGTCTACAGCGACGTGCACTTAGGGAATGCACGAACATTCACATCGTTCGATATGATCTTCCGTTATCTCAAGCATATCGGCTATAAAGTGCGCTACGTTCGAAACATTACGGATGCAGGGCATTTGGAAAACGACGCTGACGCTGGTGAGGATAAAATTTCTAAAAAAGCGCGTTTAGAGCAACTAGAACCCATGGAGATTGTGCAGCGTTACACCGTTGACTTTCATAAAGTCATGGATGCACTCAACGCCTTCCCTCCTTCTATTGAACCTACCGCTACCGGACATATTTCCGAACAGATTGAAATGGTTCAAACCATTCTAGACAAAGGCTGGGCTTACGAAAGTAACGGCTCAGTGTACTTCGATGTGACTGCCTACAATGCAAATGGAGGCGATTACGGCATACTTTCAGGGCGTAAAATGGACGAACTACAAGCAGGTACTCGTGCTTTAGATGGTCAAGAAGAAAAACGCAACCCTGCGGATTTTGCACTTTGGAAGAAAGCCTCACCGACACACATCATGCGTTGGCCTTCACCATGGAGTATCGGGTTTCCGGGCTGGCACTTAGAGTGTTCGGCTATGAGTACAAAATATTTAGGAGAGACTTTTGATATCCATGGCGGAGGAATGGATTTGAAGTTTCCCCACCACGAATGTGAAATCGCACAGAATAGTGCTTGCTCAGGGCACAAAGGTGCGCGGTATTGGATGCATGCGAATATGTTGACGCTTAATGGAAAGCGCATGAGTAAAAGTACCGGAAACACCATTTTACCGAGAGAATTATTCGCAGGTGACAGTCCACTTTTAGATAAGGGATTTAGCCCGTCTGTAGTACGGTTTTTCATGATGCAAGCGCATTACAGCAGTGTATTGGATTTCAGTAATGATGCATTGCTTGCGGCAGAAAAAGGGCACGACAGGTTACTTAGTGCGCTAGAAAAATTGGACACCTTAGAGCCGTCGAAGGAATCCAGCATTGCACTTCAAGCTTGGGTAGACAAATGTTACCAGGCGATGAGCGATAATTTTAATACGCCTATTCTTATTGCGCATCTGTTCGAAGCAATCAAATGGATCAGTACAGCGGAAGGCAGTATCGGACTTAACGCTGGCGAATTGAACACTTTTAAAGCCACTTTAAATGCATTCACCTTTGAACTCTTAGGTCTACGTTCAAAGTCTGTAGATTTCGCAGATGCACATAAAGAAGCACTCGATAAAGCGATGTCATTGGTGATTGAACTAAGAGCGCAAGCCCGATTAAATAAGGATTGGGGAACGGCAGATATTATCCGAGACCAATTGCACGATGCTGGTATCCAGCTTAAGGATGGCGCAGACGGCACCAGCTACAGCCTGTAAGCGGTGAAGACCATGAAGGATCTCGTTTTTAAACTACTCACTTCGCCCTTGCTTGCATTGATCTGGTTGTACAGGAAGGTCTTCTCAAGATTGCTCGGTCCCTCTTGTCGCTATCAACCTACCTGCAGCGTATATGCTGCTGAAGCAGTTAAAATTCACGGTCCATTTAAAGGGTTTCTAATGAGCGTAAAAAGAATTGGCAGTTGTCACCCTTGGGGCGGACATGGCTGGGATCCTGTGCCGGGAAGTGCACTCGAAAAAGAATTGAAGGACAAAAACATACTCTAATCTCATTCAAAAAAAATGAAAAAACTAGTTCTATTCTCAGCGGCGCTTGCATTGTTCGCTTGTCACTCCAACTCTGAATCGACAGATGGGGCCAGCGGCGCGACTTGGGAGAGCAAAATCAGTTACGACGACGAAATTCATCTTGAAGGCATTCGTCAACTGACTAATGGTGGCGATAATGCAGAAGCCTACTTCAGTTTTGATGGAACCATGCTCACCTTCCAAAGCAATGCAGAAAAGTGGGGAAATCAATGCGATCAGATTTATGCTTTTGACTGGAATAAAGATACCATCTGGGATACAGAGCCTCAGCTCATTTCGAATGATCTAGGCCGTACGACTTGTGCCTACTTTATGCCTGGCGACTCTACCATTCTTTACGCCAGTACCTTCAGAGGCGACACTGCATGTCCAGCCGTGCCGGAACGCGGTGAAAGCGGCGCCTATGTATGGCCCATCTATGCCGATTTTGACATTTACGTAAGCGACCTCAATGGACATATTGTAGACACCTTGATTTCAGGTCCAGGTTATGATGCAGAAGCTACGGTGAGTCCAGACGGGACTAAAATTGTATTTACATCCGACCGCAGTGGTGATTTAGAGCTGTACACTTGTGATATCGACGGCTCAAACATCGCACAGGTTACGACGGGCTTAGGCTACGATGGCGGGGCTTTTTTCAGTCCGGACAGTAAGAAATTAGTCTTCAGAAGTTCACGTCCGCAGACCGAAGAAGAGGTGATAAAGTACAAAGACTTACTTGCACAAGGTATGGTCGAGCCGACGCACATGGAGATTTACACTTGCAATGTGGACGGTTCAGAATTGACCCAAGTTACCCAGCTAGGAAATGCGAACTGGGCCCCATTCTATCACCCGAGTGGTACGAAAATTATATTTTCAACAAACCACCACAGTGAGCGTGGCTATCCTTTCAACCTCTTTATGATCAATGCCGACGGCACCGGTCTAGAACAGGTTACCTACGACGGCGTTTTTGACGCATTCCCAATGTTCTCGCCGGACGGTAGTAAATTAGTCTTCGCTTCAAATAGAAACAACGGCGGGTCGCGAGCCACGAATCTATTTATTGTAGACTGGAAAGAATAATAGTATGCTTTTGACCATTCTCTGGGACTTTCCCAACCACATCCCCATCGCCGGTTTTCAGCTCCGGTACTATTCTTTGATGTTTATCATCAGTTTCGTTCTGGGCCAATACGGGATGCAATATGTTTTTAAAAGAAAAAACGTCAATCCCAAACTCATGGACAGCCTGATTTACTGGATGGTCGGCGCAACGATTGTTGGCGCTCGTCTGGGCCACGTTATTTTTTACGACTGGGGCTATTACAAAGACCACTTAGAAGAAATTCTGATGGTTTGGAAGGGCGGTCTCGCCTCCCACGGAGCCGCCATTGCCATTGTAGCGGCCATGTTCTACTGGAGTAAGAAATTGGCGAAAAGACACCCCCTGTGGACCTTAGATCGAATCGTTATCGTTGTGGCGTTAGCAGCCGGATTTATTCGAATGGGTAATTGGTTCAACTCAGAAATCTATGGCGCTCCTGCCAACAGCACTTTTGAAACGGTATTCGTAGAGCACGGGCGCAACACTTTGATGCGCGGATACGGAGGTACCCTAAAATCTGTAAATTTTGAGGAGACGGACCAATTCT
>Ga0228637_1000296_pt1 | contig 13677 bp, 19 predicted proteins | sample 47DmetaG_FD_182710 | JGI IMG/M metagenome (GOLD analysis project Ga0228637, IMG submission 182710) | Seawater microbial communities from Monterey Bay, California, United States - 47D | ecosystem: Environmental > Aquatic > Marine > Coastal | place: USA: California | collected 2016-10-25 | reverse complement strand
TCAACGCCGCGCAAGTGCCTTGGCTACCACACGCCCGCCGAGGTCTTTGAGAGCAAGCTGGTGGAAATCCAGAACCGTCTGGAATAGAAAGACAGATCAAGAACTGCACTTCAGCGTGAGTTCACACACCACAAAGCGATAATGTCACCGCTATGCAATTCTGTAATATCACTCTCATGTTCAGGCGGGGCGCTTCCGGCCTAGACCAGCCGCTCATGGCAAGTGTGGCGGAAGGCCCGAGCTAGCCCCATTGCGGACGGTCACGCAGCGTGCGGCATATGTCTGATGATCAACGTTGAGGGCGGAAGCGGTCTTTCGCTGCGGGCGCGAAATGCTCTATGGTCGGCCTGACAGCGGACATTGGCCTTATGAACCATACGTCAAAATCCGAGATCAAAAATAAATTTTCGGGCGTCTTCAACAGGCTGAAAAGGCAAACTACAGCTTTTTCATAGATGTGTATGGATCAGGACTTTTTTCGCCGATGCCATGCTGGCGGTCACACGGGTTACGATATTTAGTGCTGTTTGAATGTGCAGCGTCCGCGATGCTGATTCGAACGTTCCATTGGCTGCCATGTTCCAGATGTCATCCAATTCGTCGACCTTCGTAGCCGTGACCAGATCAACGACTACATCAGGCATATTTGATACCGATGTCATTGCTCTGTTGGCGATTCGACCGGCGGGTAATGCTACTTCAAGCACGTCTTCGCTTGTCACGCCGCAATTGCTCAGCGCCTTGCGCAGCTTAGCTTCCAACAAATCTAGAGCTGCTTCACTCTTTGCAAATTCACTAGATATTACTTCGATAAATTGAACTACGCGACGATTGTGTTTTTCGACTATGATTGAACGGATGGCCTGAGCAGCAGAAATAAATAGCGCCAAGGCGGCGATGTATAGGGCGGGATCAGTCCAGTGATTTATCGATTCTGCGGTTGCCAAAGATCAATCAATGCCCGCTATTTTACGCTTCATTAACAAACGCTTGAGGCCATCTGTGATGTCCTCTTTCAACACGTCATTAAGTTCGAATTTGTATTTTTCCCTAAGCTTGGCCTCACCGAGCGTTTTCAGCGAACCCGCCAGAAACCCCTGGACAAAAGAAGTGGAAATTGCTTCGAGAGTTTCGGGTGCAGTGACGACCACTTCGTCCAAAGAGGAATCCAGCTTGTCTAAAGTGAACAGAGTTCGTGCTGCTGCACCACGCTCCATCCCTGCCAATACCACCCCGTCTTGTCCGACAAGTTTAGAAAGATCAATTTGCACGGTCAACGGTCCTCTCCAGGTAATCAAGATCGAGAGTAAATGCCATTGAGATTAACGTTCCCTTAAGGCACCGATCCAGCTCGATCACATTGTGACGATCTGGTGGTAAATCTTGAGTGTTAGGTTCATTGAACCACATTTCACGCTCTGAGTCTTCACCATCCTGTCGTACCCCGTGCATATAAGGTGTATTGCAGAGGACACAAGTCCTTCCTGACACGATAGCCAGTGACGCGTCTGCCCGCTCAGCACCTTGAGCTGCCAAATCAGAATAAAACTCCAAAATATCCTGGAACCCTGTTCCGTTGCGCTTTTCGTGAACCGCAGCCTCCGACCTAGTGACGCCATCTTGCAACGCAAAAACAGTGCTGAGGTGTTCCGCGGCATGTGCTTTTGTGCCCACCTGCCGAAGGTGTTTCGTCACATAATCTTTCAACTTTGATTTCGTTGGTTCGGGGGTGGTTTGAATTGTTTCGCTGATTGTCGTGCCCGTGCTCAAGAACGCAAGATGGCACCGATAGTATTCTTCATCACCCTGACCGCGCTTAGCCATGAAGCCCGCAACAATCCAGTCCCCGTCGTTCTGATGCTCTAACAGATCACCATGACGCTCCGCATTGTCTAGGGTCTCAGTGACAAGCTTGTAAACGGATCGACGACCTTTGAGGTTTAGTTGTTGCTGTGTAGTAATTTTCAACCAATTATCAATTGCGGCTTTAAGGTTACCTGCCACTTTTTCATGCGTCTGTTTGTCAATGTAGCGGGTCGCAGACTCTGATGATCCACTTTCCCGACGACGATGAACTGGGAACGGGAAAACATCAGTATGCATGTCTTCGGGAACAGGAACCCAAATCCCCAGTTCCTGGTCCAGTTCTAACGCACTCATGACCTTGCTCATTGACGATGAGATCTCACCCCCCATAAAGAGGTCAGGCATCCCTCTCTTAATTGTTGAAAGCAATAGATACGGGCCAACATCAAGACAGTGTGTGTCATGAAAGTCGATATTAATCCGGAATGCGTCAGTTTCCATTTCAGCAAGCTGCCCAAGTCTGTTCATTGTCTCGCGAGGGTTGTGGGTGAAAGACATGTCCTTTAGCTCTACCGCGACATGCCCTGATACGCGTTTTCGCCTAATTGCAGAGGTTTCGAATTTTTTGGCACGATTTGGCACCAAGTGATCCAAGATTGTCGAGGGACGAAGAGAATATTTGATATCCTTTTCTTCAAAGGAGAGCACGCGTGCACCACGTCGGCGCTTCAGATAATCCCTTGCAACTTTTTTGGCATGACGCAGTCTAGTTCTCCGTTGGTTGATCTTTTCGCTAACAGATCGCCTGATAGTTTTGTTTCTAGACTGACTCTTGGCAACTGGCCGTTTCGCGATCCGCCGCCGAAGCCTAGACGCTTCCAGCCGAATTGAACGGACCACCAGCGGATCATCGGTGTGTAGCTCCCATGACCCGGGGAAATATTGGCGCCGCTCTTCTTCCGTCAAATTAGTACCCAACTCTTGTGTGTATTTGTGTGAAGTCCTCAATAACAGCTTCGTCGATCAAGACAAAGGAGACTCGCATCACTATGACGCACTGAACGAATTTCAAGTGAACTAAGTGATGTGTAGCCATTCGGAAAGTACTTGAAACGGCGGAGTCTTCCTCAGTAGCCACGTCGAATAAAGCTACATTCTTTCTGGGTCGCACGCGAATGCAGCTATATGTTTTGTCCGCAGTGTGTGATTTCAGATCGGTTCGAATGCTGTGTCCTGCTCAAACGTCCGCAAAGCGGGCTGCGCTTGCAGCATCGCAAGCTTAAGGTGAAGGTCCGGATAGGGCCAAGCACGTCCCAAACGTGGACGTTGATCCCGACTTTGCAAATCCCGGTTTTTCTGCGCAGAGTTGTCACCCGTGCTGGGAGCAGTAGTTGAGCGGCTCTCCACCCTCGGTGCGGAGTCACCGCAGGGGGCTTCGGCCACGTCCACCAAATTTGGGACAACTGGTTCCGCTGTGGCGAAGCTTTCGCGTGATGAAACTCTATGCAATTTAGGTCAGCATTGCTGACTTATTTAACATAACATCTATTATCGGCGTCAGCTTTGTAGCCGGGTGGATTCACAAACGAAGTGCAAATTATGTATCAAAACAGAGTGTTGCATGGAGGATGTTGAATGGGAACCCACTACTCTCACCTGAAGCTGGATGAACGACGCAAGCTCGCAAAGTGGCTTGAAGCCAAAATGCCGATTTCGGAGATTGCGGATCGATTGGGTCGCGACCCCTCCACGATCTACCGAGACATCAAGCGCAACCGGTACACGGATACGGAACTGCCCGAGTTGAACGGCTACTACGCTTTGAATGCCCAGGACATGTATGAGAAGCGCCGCGCGATCCATCGCAAGATGATCGTTCACCCTGAGCTGAAGGAAGCCATCGAAGATCGGTTGAAGGCTGGCTGGTCCCCCGAACAGATCGCAGGACGCATGCGGCTGGAGCGCCATCCGATCCGCGTGAGCCATGAGACGATCTATCGGTTCGCCTATTCCAAAGATGGCCGCGATGAGCAATTCTATCGTCACCTTCCCGAACATCGAAGACGCCGCAGGCCGCGTGGCTACCGCAAGCACAACCGAACGCACATCTTCGACGTTCAAAGCCTGTCCCACAGGCCCGAGCGCGTCGCAGATCGCAAGGAGTTCGGCCACTGGGAGTGCGATCTGATGATGTTCCGCAAAGAGCATGGAAAGGTCAATGTGACGTCCTTGGTCGAACGTGTCAGCCGCTACGCTGTGGTGATGCGAAACGAGGATCGCCAGTCCAAACCAATCATGGAAGCGCTGATCCAGGGCCTGGCTCCCCTGCCCGCTGATGCGCGCCAGTCGATCACCTTCGACCGTGGTACTGAGTTCTCAGCCTGGAAGCACCTCAAGGCCGGGATCGGCGCGGACGCATGGTTCTGCGATCCGCAAGCGCCGTATCAGAAAGGCACCGTGGAAAACACGAACAACAGATTGCGAAAGTACCTTCCCCGCTCAACCGAACCGACGGCGTTGACAAATCGATTTTTGAGGTCGATTTGCCACCGCCTCAATTCAACGCCGCGCAAGTGCCTTGGCTACCACACGCCCGCCGAGGTCTTTGAGAGCAAGCTGGTGGAAATCCAGAACCGTCTGGAATAGAAAGACAGATCAAGAACTGCACTTCAGCGTGAGTTCACACCGCAAAGCGATAATGCCACCGCTCTTTTCAGAGCAAAGCAATCGGCCCATTGCGGACATTGGCCAAGTGTCACTACGCCGCGATGCAGCTTCACCGAAGCGGACCTTCACGCTTTCGACTCACGGAGCATTTACTAGGCCTGCACGTTTGTTTCCGATCAGTTTTGCATTCTGGCTGCAATCGCGTTCAATACTTCTCTGTCCTGAAGTTGATGCGACCACCCTTCTGCAAATGAAATGTCGTTGGAATCCGGAAGCTTATCCTTTGGTAGTGATCTGATCTTGATCCTCGCAGGTAGAGCGGCTGCTTCTCCCACAAACAAGGCTTCTTGTCTCGGAAGAGAAGACAATACAGAGGTCATGTTAGAGAGGCTATCAGGGAGAAAACGCTTCACGTGTTGTTGGTCTTGGCTGTTTGACAATCGCAAAACGATCCACGAGTTGCATTGCGAAATAACAGTGCCTTCAACATCTGCTGGACGCTGCGAAATCAACATAAGACCTAAACCGTATTTCCGCCCCTCGCGGGCGATACGACGAACAGCATCTTGGGCGACCGCGTATTGGGCTTCGCCTCGATCAGGAACATATCGATGTGCTTCCTCACATACCAACAAGATCGGATCGCGCTCTCGACCCTCTCGATTTTGAGCGAGCTTATATTGGAACAATAATCTGGCGATCGAGGCGGTAAGGGGGCCCGCAACTTCGTTGGGAAGGCCAGAAATATCGATGATCTTTATTTTTGTCTGCTGTTCGTCGGCAACAGATAGAAACTGAGCCAGAACGTCAGAAAGTGTCAGTGGTTTAGCATCATCCAAGTGATCGCTCAAAAGTAACGAAATTCTCGAATCCGAGCTTAGAACGGCGACCTTATCGAGAATAGAAGCGAATTTTTGTTTGTTTGTAGCGGTTTCGTCGACCCACCTGTTGTTGGTATGACGCTTTGTCTGAAGCTCGCGGATATGTGCGACAAATTCTGATAACCTAAAAGGGCGCGGCTTATCGCGGTCAAAATTCGCGATTGCTTGCTGACGCTCTGCGACTTTGTCGGGATCGTTAGAAGGAAGGACTATTGGTTCCTGAGGATGATGATCGGCTCCAAGGTCTGCCAAATCAATATCCGCTGCTGCCATTGTGAGGCCTGCCTCAACCATCCGTGCATGAGTCAGAGCTTTGTACACGATGTTTGATTGAGATGTGGCTTCATTCTCAGTTTTGCCAACAATCAACGAACGGAACTCATCACTCGACATTAACCAGAATGGGAGTTTCAAGTTTGCATGTCCAACAGCAGCCTCGTTTGGCGCATCATAAGCACGGTACAGCGACGCGTCGACTCCGAAAGCAGCAGCATATTCCCCATGAGGGTCAATTATCACGATTCTTGGATTGGAAGACTGCCCTTCGATAGGTTGATGAGCGATCACCGAATGAAGGATAGACGCGACCGTCCCCGACTTCCCGGAACCGGTTGAACCGAGGATCGCACTGTGTTGGCCAAAGAGCTTATCGATATTGGCGCGGCAAGCGACACGGGTAGCTCCAACGTAATCGCCGATTGCGACATGGCAATCTATGCCATCGTCCCGAGCGCTTTCGACACTTGCATATAGTCGCTCAGTTTCCCCCTTCGTCATCAAAAATACAGACTGCAAAGGAAGTGGGAATGTGCTTATTCCGCGACGGAAATCCAATTTCTCTTCCTTTGGTTGCCACCAAGCTTCACCAAGCAAATCGGCCTCGATAACGCGCTTGTCAAATGTAGAGACAGCGCTGCCGGTCGAGGCTGCAATCGCGGCAGCTTCCTCATCAGACTGAAGACGCAAAAGGCTAACCGTTGCAAAGATGACCTTTCTGCCGATATGCAGTTTGATCACACTGCCAAGCTGACCAACGGAATAGCTTCTTCCTCGATAGCCCCGCGTCAATTCTGTAATGCGTTTATCCAGAGCAATTTTGATGGAGTTCCCGGCGACCTCGAAAACTGTGCCAATCTCAAGGCCGGGCTCTACTGCAAAATCCGTCATGCCATTGCCTCTTGAATGTCAGAAGGCAGGCCGTCTGATAGCATTTCCGTCACGCCACTAAACGTCCACCAGTCGCGGCCACCCTCTTTTTCCCAGAATGGTCCACGGCTGCCATTATACAGCCCCTTTGTTGACACGACATATACCCTATCGCCCCAAGAAGTCTTTCTCCAGGAATCAAGGACGGTAGGAAGCGCGTCTTTTTCTTCAGAGAATGCGACCAGCGTTAGCTGGCTATCAGGAGTGGACATCGCGACCTCAATGTCCTGATTGATATGTTCGTCACCGAAAGAATATCCGCAAACCAACAGGACCCTTTCGGAGCCGTCGGCGAGGTTTGCGCGAAACCGCTGAAACAACGCTGCAAAAGGATCAAGCTGAGTGTTCACGTATTTTGTAGACTGCGGATAAATAACCACTTGATTTTTTGGCGCAGGATAAACGTCGTGATGCCTGACCCTTAGAAGCTGCGAGGCATCGTCTTTAAGTGCAACCCAATCGATTGAACCGTGCAGTTTCACAATTCTGGCCTTAGAGGTTGGGTTTGAGTCGCGGTTGTAGCCAGCCCAGAATGCAACGCCACCGCCAGAGAATCCGTCGTCATACGGAACACTACTTAGTGCGAGAGCATCTTCGATGAGTGTGTCATAGTTGGTCGTAAAAAATTCTACTGGCCCGCGCAGTGCTTCAAGCCCAGCCCTGTTGCGCCCGAAAACAGCTCTCACAAAACTAAGGTGATGTTCGACTGTAACGATTGGCTTTTCCGATGTTCCCACATGTGGATCCGCTGGTTTGCCATTCTCGTCCCAGTCCTCGCCGTATCCCCACCTGATAGTGTCAGAGATGATTTCCAAGAGCCCGTGGTGCAGCTTGGTTAAAGTATCGAAGCCGACTTTCTTATCTCCCAGCTGAACAGTGTGATCACGAGATCGCACTGACATAGAGATCAAATCTGCCAGATGGGTCAGGAAGATCTCTATGTGCGCGCTCTCGTCGATGTCACCTGCAATAAAATCAATGGTCGAGAGTATTTCAGCCTCATCTTTGAAGAACTCTGTCCTTGCCAACTCCAACACGCGCCTTGTCAGAGGATACATCAAAGGGATGTTTGACATGAAGCTTGCGCCAGCAGCCAGTAGCCACGTTTGTTTAGGTGTGTTGAAAGCCTTTTCGAACTGCTCGGCTATATCGTTTGCTTCGTCCGGCATCAAAATTCTCGTTTAATGTTTTAATTACACCGAACCTGAGGGATAAATCCAACAGACACAACGAAAAGCTGAATGCTTCGGGTAAGAGTCCGCTTGTTCTCCTTTTAGAGTTTGAATTCGCACCTGCAGCGAACGACCGCAATCCGCCATTCTACCTTACCGTTCCCAATCCATCCCCTTAATTCTTGGATCAAGATCAAAACCATCGCGGCCAAATTCGACCCCTAGGCGAGGATAGTCTCTAATAGCCTGCGCCCCGGAAGAACTAATTCGGATACGCCAACTTTGCCGACTCACAGGGGCGGAATCCCGAAATGCGCCACAGGTCAGCACGGCCAGATTAGCACCCCCCGCAGGATCCCGAACGGATTGAAAACGAATGATTTCAGCTCCAACTTGACGTGCAGTGTCAGCCAGAGCTTGGCAGGGTACGTAATTTATTGGGTCTGTCCATATCTCGCGATCATCGTCAAGCGCGCCTGCCGTCAAATCCAGCGCGGATGCTGTTCCCACACCCACTGAAAACGCCGTGTAATCAGCTGGGTGGTCTGGGAAAGGCGTGTCCGGACTTTCTGCGTAAAATAGAAAACGATAGAACACCATTTCGGCCACCGCCGTTTCTGGCTGCTCGGCACCGTACCAAACGCCATGCGTCAGGCCCGGCTTGCGAAAACGCGATCCATAGGGGTACGGGCGATACCGAAACGGCGTGCTAAGAAGGTAATCAAGGTGCTGGCAGTCCACAGGAACAGGCGGCTTTGTCTCCTCCAGAATATCCTCAAGCAAAGTTTGCTCTTCCAGGTTATCGACGAGATTTAGGGTGGAAACCACGTGCTGTGCTTCAACCAATCTCCATGCAGGTGCTTGTAAGTGGCTTAGCTCAGATCGGAGCGCGTCTTGCGTCCAAGTATGTGACGACATCTGCAAGTCCCTGTACTGAAATCATTCTATCTATCGGACGCCCATTCAAGGCGGTATTCTGTGACGTCATCCACAGCTTAGTGGCGCTGTCGTCTCCACCCACGATCGCATCAAGAGATCGGAACACGCGCACTAGCAAAGCGGACAGCTCAAAGGACTTACTCGCCTCTGATAAAACGGCCTCACCATTCTTCATGCGTGAAATTTGTGCTGCAGACAGGCCGATCACGTCAGACAACTGCTTTCCCGACAGCCCAAGTCGGTCAGCAGCGCGCATCATTGCCTTGGTCAGCACAACGCCTCGGGTCAGCGCAACCTCATCTGACTGTAAGTTTTTCATCTCTCTCTCCACTTCCCAATGGAACAGTAGAGGAAAATTATTCCATATGAAAGAAAATTTTGTAACCGAGGCGTGTGATGCGGGTAGAGGATGCTGTGACGTTTCGTGGCATCCAAGGGCGGCAACCCTGCAAAGGTGGATATCTGCCGCCGTAAAAGACCGCTTTTGCCGTTGTGATAGGATGCCTTCGCACCTGCAGCGAAAGTCTGCTTCCCGCCCGATCGGGCCATACTGCCGCTCGCTGCACGTGCTAACACGATGCAGCAGCACGCATCAAACGGCCTCGCTGCGCGTTGAGCGAAACACCCCCTGTGGTACTGGCTTAGCGGTGTCTGCGGCTTTGGCTGGAACCAAGGGCTGCGTATCTTCGCCACAATTTGAACACAATTCAGCTTCCGCCGTGATGACCGAGCCGCAGTATGCACACTTCATTCGTTCACAGCTGCTTTGATGGCGGTGAGCACCTTTGCTTTCACGCCACGATCAGCGGCTTTGTCCATCATGGCACCGGTCGCGACGTTGCGCACTTGTCGCGCGGGTCGGTTGATGGCTTCAAGCTTTACCAGCCCTGGAAGAGCTACGGTTTGGCCAGCCTTGAGGCGGGCAGTGAAGACATCAACAAGGCCGTCAATAGCGGCGTTGGCCTGGACCCTTGTGAGCCCTGTATTGGCTGATAGGTCAGCTACAATTTCGGATTTTGGCGCTGGTCGTGTCATGGTTGATCCCCCCGGTCAATTTATTCAAAGAATAGGCAGATTAGCACGGGCGTGCAGCTTTTCTAGCCTGTGGCCACTCTGTCGCGCCGCCTGTGCCCAGATTACAACAAGGGCACTTGCTCGGGGAGTACGGCATAGCCACGGCGCTCCTTGCGGGCTCTCAGGTTGTTTGCAAAGCGCTCAGCCGCTGTAGCGTCAGCAAAGTAGGAATGGCGCAGCTTGCCGCCTGCCCCTATGCGACCCCATTCGCTGATCACACAGGTTTCACCGAAGAGGGTCGGCGCAACAGATATCGCGTAGAAGCGGCTCTGGCCTTTCACGTGATTTATCTTTTGAAGGACTTGAACCATGGCTGCAATTTATCAGCTAGCTTTGCGGCGACCACTTATATTTGCAACGTTGATGCGCACGATTTCATGTGATCTCGTTGGATAGATCCGTTCAACACGTTTCTCAACCTCAACTCTGTTTTCAGCGTGAATGATGTGTTGAACGTGTTCGGGACCTGGCCAGAACCTAATCACGACAGAAAATCTGGTGAGCTGTGTAATTTCTGTCATTTGGTCCCCCCATAATCCGCCCTCTCTTAAGCCGCAGCGCCTGCGTTTATCAACCCCGCTCAAAGAAGCCGGGGTGCGATCGATGGCGCCCCAGGGTGACTGTCTCACTGCCATAGCGGCTGTTGATCATGTCGATGAGCAGAGAGACCTTTTCGCCCCTGGTTGCCGCAGCAGGGCCAAGGCCGAGCAGCAAATCACCAGGACGGTCTTCAAGGCGCGTGATACGCCCCAGTTGGACGCTGATGGAGAATATCGTTGAGGGACCACGGGCTTTGAGCTGTTGCTCCCAGAGGGCGCGATGCAGCTTTAGGAAGTATGCCGTGTCACAGGAGGCTTCGCACTTGAGGCTCTGGCCCCAGCCTCCATCCTCACGTTGGACCGATAGCATGAGCTGCGCTGCCACAGACTTGTCCCGGCGCAAGCGAGCGGTGGATTTGCTGATGAGCCAGCGCCCGACCAGGTAGGCCTCGCGCACGGTCCTACGATCGGGGCCAAGGACTTTGCTGTTGCCATAGCTGCCCCGCGCGCTTGATGTGAGGGGAACATCCAAGCCCTGCAAGGCGCGCACAAAGCGCTCGCCCTCTACAGAGCCCCATATGCGGCGCGCATGGCGCGGATCAAGCCGATAGAGGCTCGCGATGTCGTAAACCTTGGCCCTTTCAAGTTTTGCGCTCACGCCCTTGGATATCCCAGGCAGATCATCAAGCCTCAGGTGCGCGATGCGCTCTGGCATGTTTCTGGGGGAAAGCCACTGGCAGCCATCGGGTTTCTCAAGCTTGCCTGCAATCTTGGCAAGAAGATGGTTTGGCCCCATGCCCGCAGAAAAGCGAATGGCGGGACCAATCTCGCTTGCAAGCGCAGCCTTCATGCGCGCTACCAGCTCAAAGGCCCCACCCACAGAAGTTGAGGCCCCAGAAAGACGTAATTGGAACTCATCCACAGAGCGAATGTGCTCAAGCTCAGCCATGCGGTCGAGTATTTCTGCAATGCGCAGATTATAGCGCACATAGAGGCGGTGGCGTGACGGCAAGAAGGTAACGCCCGGGCAAAGCTTGCGCGCTTGCCACACAGGTGTGCCTGTCTTGATGCCGTAGGCTTTGGCCTCATAGCTTGCTGCAACACAGCTGCCCGAGTCGGCTTGGATGGCTGTGATTGCCACAGGGCGGCCGGCCAACTCGGGGTGCTCATGTTGTTCAACAGAGGCAAAGAAGCTGTTCATATCGATGTATAGTGTGGTGAGATCACCCATGCACAAGATCCGCCCTATGGTCTGGCTCGTCAGTTTGTTCTATATTTGTTCCTATATGCAAGAGGGGCAAATGGAGCGCAAACACCAATTATCAAACGTGGCTTTTGGGGGAGACTGGACGGAGGCTATTGTCCCTCTGGAGCAGCTAACCCTAGATTTGAACTGCCTTCATAAGGCGGTCGAGGACGCAGAGGACTCTGATCCTCTGGCGCCTGATGTCGTTGCGGCCCTTGAGCGCCTTACGGGTGTCATTGCGCGCGGTGACATGCAGCGCGCCGCCTTCATGCACGCGGGCAGGATAGAGGATACTTATGCCCGGACAGAAGCGCTGCAAAGAACCTACGCCACCATCAGATCACTGGTCGGGGTTGCCGCCCGCTCTGTTTAACACTGCCGCCGTCCCTGCCCGCTGGCCGCGTAAAGTTGAAAGATTTCTTTTGGTCTGTGTGTTCAATCATCCAGATTAGGAGAATGCAGATGGATATGACGGAAATCATGGCGCGGGTTCAAGAAATGAACGCGCAGCGAGCAGAGGCAACGGCGGCCAAGCGTATTGAGGTGAAGAAGACGCTCGAGGCCCATGGCATTACGGCGGTCTCAGCTGAGTATGATGCCTATGGCGATAGCGGCAATATTGAGTCTGTACGATGGGAGCCCAAGACCAAACAACTCTCACCAGAGGTAGAGCGGTGCGCTGCGGATTTGCTCTGGGATGTGGTCTATGATTTGCACCCCGGGTTTGAGAACAACGATGGCGGTGACGGAGAGGTCGAGTGGGATGTGAGCGCAGACAAGATGCAGATCGAGCATCGCGAGCGCTTCACGGACTATAACAGCTACAGCCATGAGGGGGTGTGAGTATGGCCCATTCGTTTCATCATGCAGAGAGCTCGGCGCGCAAGTTTGGCGGCCGACCCGATGATTACCTTGCCGTACACACGTGGTTCGATGCAACAAAGGAGCACCTGGCCCTGCCCGGTCATAGAGCTTTGCGGCATCATTCGGCTGGCATATTTGAGGCCGAGCGCGTCTTTGGTGTGACCCTCACCAACAGCGCTGGACGCGTGGTTCCCGTGCGCTTTATCGGCGAGCAACATGTGCGCGAAGACTGCCGCTGCATACCAACAGTGGCAGATTGGCTCAAGAACCTGCCCATTGAAAGCTGGATGGTGAATGGGGTGATCCTGCCTGACATCGAGCATGACCTAGCAGATGCTGATTTCAACGCGTGGCGCAGAGCTGTGGCGAAGCGCCAAACCACCCTCGGCTATGTAGACTGGGCCGCGCAGCATCATATGCGCAGTTCATCAGCCTGTGGCGCAGCGTCTACCAGTGTGGCTAGGCAAAACGGCCGCCATGGTCCATATTCACAAAAGGAGAATGGATTATGACGATTATTCGCTGTCTTGATCTCAACCTCTATGCCAACAAACTGCGCACAGCGGGCTTTGAGGATGCACAGGTAGAAACCTTGATTGAGTTGGCTCAGGAGAGCCAGCCAAAGGATATTGTGACAGTGGAAACATTGAATGCCCGCTTGGCACTGAATGAGGCAAAATCAGCCGAACACTTCAAAGACCTCTACAAGCAGCTTTGGCTCATGGGCATTGGCATTGTGACGCTGACGGTCACGCTGACGAAGCTGATCCCTTAATATAACAACCGCAAAAAACGAACGCCGCACTTGTGGGGCAGCGCGGCGTTCAGCCTGCAATTGGCTGGAACAGACAAATGCTAGGCGAGGGAACTCATAGCAGATTGGGGCTTTCGCTCAATGTTTATTGGCGGTGATCCATCGGCTCATGAGATCGCGGCTCTGGAAGCACTCTTCAGGCACATCACGACGCTTTGCACGGGCGATGCGCTCGGCAAAGGCGACTTGCTTTGAGGATGGGCGATCAGAGGGCAAGGGCGCTTGGCGCGCTTGCTCTTCAATCCAGGCGCTGAGGCTGCGCCGATCCTGTTGAGCTTCCCAAGGCAGAACGGCTCCATTGCGCATAGCGAGGGTGCGCGCATAGCTGAGCTGTTTGGCTGTGATTGGCAGGGCCACTGGGCTGGTCTCGGTGGCGGTCTCGAATGTATCTTTGGGCATGGCAGTACCTCCTGATTTTCCTCTCACAAATATGGACCGTAAGGGGAACAAAGTCAAGCATAGTGTGGTT
>Ga0228637_1000254_pt1 | contig 14875 bp, 10 predicted proteins | sample 47DmetaG_FD_182710 | JGI IMG/M metagenome (GOLD analysis project Ga0228637, IMG submission 182710) | Seawater microbial communities from Monterey Bay, California, United States - 47D | ecosystem: Environmental > Aquatic > Marine > Coastal | place: USA: California | collected 2016-10-25 | reverse complement strand
GGCTCCACCTTGTTGATCTCAATGGTGCTTTTGCAGGTGAGCCTGTCAACGCAGCACCTGTCGAAGAAATCCTCAAACAAACAAATGTCCCCGCCCAACTTGGTGGTGGAATCCGTGATATGGCTACAATCGAACGCTGGATCAGCCGCGGTCTTGCTCGGGTGATCCTTGGCACTGTGGCAGTTGAAAACCCACAACTCGTACGTGACGCTGCTCGCGAGTTCCCCGGCAAAGTTGCCGTTGGCATAGATGCCCGCAAAGGTATGGTGGCAACAAAAGGCTGGGCAGAAGAGACCAATGTCAATGCTACAGACCTCGCCAAATCTTTTGAAGACGCAGGCGTTGCAGCGATCATTTATACGGACATCAATCGGGACGGCGCGATGAAAGGGCCCAACGTGGAAGAAACAGCGGCGCTCGGAAATGCCGTTAGTATCCCCATCATTGCGTCTGGAGGCGTTTCATCGCTTGCAGACCTTCAGGCACTCAAGACATGCGGCGCCCCTCTCAACGGCGCGATATCGGGCCGCGCACTCTATGATGGAGCTATCGATTTAAAAGAAGCGCTCGCGCTTATGAAGGGCTGAAGCATGCTGAAAACCCGTATCATTCCTTGCCTTGATGTCGCTGACGGACGCGTCGTCAAAGGGGTGAACTTTGTCGGCCTGCGCGATGCGGGCGACCCAGTTGATGCTGCCAAAGCCTATGACGCCGCTGGCGCTGATGAGCTTTGTTTCCTCGATATTCATGCAACCCACGAGAACCGTGGAACCATGTTTGACATGGTCACCCGCACAGCTGAGCAATGCTATATCCCCCTCACTGTCGGCGGCGGTGTGCGCACGGTTCAGGACGTGCGCGACTTGCTTCTTGCAGGTGCTGATAAGGTCAGCTTCAACTCTGCTGCCGTCGCTAACCCAGATGTGGTCGGCGAGGCATCAGCACATTTTGGCTCGCAATGTATCGTTGTGGCAATTGACGCAAAAACGGTAAGCTCAGGCAAATGGGAGATTTTCACCCATGGGGGTCGTAAATCCACAGGCATTGACGCCGTCGAGTTTGCCAAACTGGTGACAAAAAACGGCGCTGGCGAAATTCTCTTGACCTCAATGGACCGCGACGGAACCAAAGCAGGCTATAATCTTCCCCTCACCCGTGCGATCTCCGATGCTGTTAGCGTACCAGTGATCGCATCTGGTGGCGTTGGTAATTTAGAGCATCTGGTTGAAGGCGTGAAAGAAGGTCACGCAAGCGCCGTCTTAGCCGCGTCGATCTTTCACTTCGGCACATATTCCATAAAAGAGGCCAAAGAGTACATGCAGGCCGCGGGCATTCCCATGAGGATCGAAGAATGACACTAGACGAGCTTGAAGCCATCATCGCCACTCGTGCAAAAGCCTCTCCGGAGGACAGCTGGACAGCCAAGCTCCTAGCCCAAGGGCGCGACAAAGTTGCAGAGAAGCTGGGAGAGGAAGCAATCGAGACGGTGATTGAGGCCGTTAAAGGCAACAAAGCAGGCCTCACATCCGAGGCAGCCGATCTCCTTTTCCACCTCCTCGTTGTGCTCTATGCCAATGAAGTAAGTATCTCTGATGTCATGGCCGAACTTGAGCGCCGTCAGTCCCGCTCCGGCATCGCTGAAAAAGCCTCACGCCAGAATTAGAACGTTATCTCTGAGCAAAAACGAGGGATCCTGTGGCAACGCCCAGCTGCTTAACGCGACGAAACACGTTCAGAGCTTGGAACTGATCACACCGGTGTTGAACCCACCACGCCGCAACTCACCGAAGAGACGCTGATATTCAATCTTGGGACAGCGGCCCATGACGACGTCCACGCCACGTTCACGAGCGTGCGCGGCCGCCTCTTCATTGATGACGCCGATCTGCATCCAGATTGTTTGGAGTTTGGGCAAGCGCTCCAAAGCCTCTTCCACAATTGGCAAAACATCTTCGGAACGACGAAAAATATCCAAAAAATCAGTGTCTAGAGGAAGCTCTGCGAGGCTGCCAACATAAGGAGCACCCAAAAAGTCTTTCCCGACATAGGCAGGGTTCACAGGGAAAATTTCATACCCTCGCAACTTCAGATAGCGCCCCACAAAAAAGCTGGGGCGTGTTTCTTTACTGGACAGTCCAACAATCGCGACCTTCTTTGCGCGCGACATCACATCCTTCAGAAAACGGTCGGTATAGATCTCGCTCATTTATATCTCCCTCATATCCTATTGATCAAAAAAAAGCGCCCAAGTCGAGCTTGAGCGCAGTTACGGAACGAGGGACAGTGTTTCCAAAGCAGGTGTTCCATCCTGCTTCTGGATTAGATGTAGGAACGATTTCCAACTTATAAAGAGGATGTAAAAAACCTGTGAACAAAGCGTTAATTCAGGCTGATTTTTGCCGAGTGGCGGCATAAAGCGACACGGCAGCAGCATTTGAAACATTCAAAGACCCAAAGTCCCCCGCAAAATCGATCTTCGCCAAAACGTCACATTGTTCTTTTGTCTTTTCGCGAAGCCCTGGCCCCTCTGCGCCCAAAACCAAGGCAACGGGACGGTCTTGATAGCCTTCCAGCTCGGCGTCAAGCGTGGTCTCTGCATCTCCATCAAGACCAATTAGAAAATACCCGTAGCCTTTAAGCTCGTCCATCGCACGCGAGAGATTCGTGACACGCAGGTAAGGCTGACGTTCCAACGCACCACTTGCTGTCTTGGCCAAAGCGCCTGTTTCTGGCGCAGCATGGCGCTTTGTTCCGATCACGGCGCGCGCGCCAAATACTTCAGCCGAGCGCAGAATAGCCCCCACATTGTGCGGGTCTGACACCCGATCAAGCAACAAAACGCGTGCAGGCCGCTCATCGCCCCCGCTGACGCAGGCATCCGCCACAGAGCCCCAGTCGAGAGCCTTCACTTCAAGCGCAGCCCCTTGATGCACAGACTGAGGGTCCAAAGGCGCAGAAAATTTACGCGGATCAGAAACCTCCGGCTCCATCCCACTTTGAGCAATCACGTCGGCAAGCTTAGTTTGCGCATTAAGCGTAACGATAAGGCGCAGTTTCTCACGCTTAGGGTTGGCAAGAGCATCGCGAACAGCGTGTAAACCAAAGAGCCACACCGTCTCGGCGGCCTCCAACTTTTTGCCACGTTCTTTTTCCACAACCCACTTTGGCTTTTTCATCGCAAGACCCTGTTTTCAAGCTGAGAGACATTTTCTCTCCTCTGCGCCGCTTATCATGCCAATTTGCTGTTGACGACCCTTAGCGAGGCAAGTAATCCCCTCCCTCAGTGGGCGACAGGCCGCAAGGTGTGGCAGGGGACTGTAACTCCCTCGCGGAGACGCACGCCTGGTTCGATTCCAGGGTCGCCCACCACTTACAAAATCATTTATTTTCCTTACTTTAATGGCCCATCAGGCCATACTTGTAAGTCTTGCCGACACATAAACAGAAAATAAATGCGTCAGCTTCAGTCTCAGTGGTATTCGGCGGATGACGTTTATCTTCAAAAACGCTCGGATCAAAATGCGCGGATCGCATACGTCCAAGGCACTTAGGCAGTCTGGTCTTGCTCATATAATACAAACTGGCGTGTGCCTGATCGCCAACCTGTGGCGTTCATTGATCGTTCAGACCAGTTTTTACCCAGAGTGACCACTTCAACGCATACTGAAAATCCAATTTCAAAAGAGATAAATTGGATCCTGCTTTCCATAGTCGTTTTCAAAATAGGAGCTGGCGTCCAATTCTCTGTCCTCATCCTAATGAAAGTCCCTGCTTGGAAACAGCTTCTTGGCTTGATCACGTGGATGGTACGCGCGACTTGCTGAAGTAGTGTGATGAGCTCGGGGTGTATCGTCTGCATGCGGCAAGGTCTGACCAACGGCCTCTCCCATTGGGTGACCAAGCTCGGACAACCGATGCGACATATCCTGAATATCTTGAGCAATTAGATGCACGACAATGCCTTCACGTTGCAGATATCCAGCTATTTGCAACAACCGCCCCCCCATCACGGCCTTTCGGAATTTCTCATAGACTTTAGGCCAAACAACGATGTTGCTCACACCTGTTTCATCCTCAAGTGTTAAAAAAATAACACCCGAAGCCGTGCCAGGCCGCTGGCGGGTAATAACCAGACCACACACGGCGATACGGCCCAACGGAATGCGCGCCAGTTCAGCATGTGGTGTTACATTATTGAGAGTAGGCCGTATCAATTCAACAGGATGTGCCCGCAGTGACATCCGCATAGAGACATAATCTTCAACGACTTCTTCACCCAAGTTCATCATTGGTAACACCACCTTTGGCTCGGGAATCACTTCGCCATCGATTGGATCATTGAACAGCGGCAAAGGCCTATCAGCCCTGATCGCTTTAACCTGCCAAAGAGCATCACGTCTGGTCAGGCCAACACCCGTAAAGGCGTCGGCCTCGGCCAACCGCTCTAAGGTGCTTGGGGATACCCCTGCACGATGCCATAGGCTTGGAATATCATGGTATCCATTCCCACGGGCGGAAACGATCCACTCTGCATCGTCCCTCTTCATGCCTTTGATTTGCCGAAACCCCAATCGAAGGGCCAAAGTACCGTCTGTTCGCTTTTCTAAGTGGTTGTTCCAGCCCGAGTTATTGACACAGACTGGTCGGGTTTCGATGTTGTGTTCGCGGGCATCCCTTACGATCTGAGCGGGAGCATAGAACCCCATTGGCTGTGAATTCAGAAGCGCACATGCAAAGGCCGCTGGGTGGTGACATTTTAACCATGCTGACACATAGGCTAACATTGCGAATGCCGCAGCGTGACTTTCAGGGAAGCCATATTCACCGAAACCCTCGATTTGAGAAAAGCAACAATCCGCAAAATCGGGATCGTATCCACGTTGCAACATTCCACGGATGAACCGATCACGAAATGTTCCAATGGTTCCCATTTTCCGGAAGGTAGCCAAGGATCGCCGTAGATGATCAGCCTCCTCTGGAGCAAAGCCTGCTGCGACACAGCGATTTGCATAGCTTGTTCTTGAAACAACGGAACGCCGCATGTTTTACCCAGCACAGCTTCCAATGCCTTGGATGGAAAACTGACCGGTTCCTTGCCTTGTCGCCGGTTGATATAAGGGTGAACCATGCCACCTTGGATCGGGCCAGGACGTACAATAGCGACCTCAATCACTAAATCGTAGAATGTGCGTGGCCGCATGCGGGGTAGGAAATTCATTTGAGCTCGGCTTTCCACTTGGAACACCCCAACCGCATCAGCCTTGCACAGCATATCATAAGTCTTGGTGTCTTCTTGTGGAACGCTTGCAATGTCCAATTTCGAGCCCCCATGCAAGGCAATCAGATCAAAGCACTTGCGGATACAGGTCAACATTCCCAACGACAGGATATCAACCTTCAGGATGCCCAACGTATCAATATCATCCTTGTCCCATTCAATCACCGTGCGGTCATCCATTGCCGCATTTTCAATAGGGCAAAGCTCATCCAGCCGCCCTTGTGTGATGACAAAACCCCCTACATGTTGGGACAGGTGACGGGGGAATCCGATCATCTCACCAATCAAACGTAGCGTTTGAGACAAACGGCGATCACTGAGGTCAAGGCCAAGTTCGCGCACACGGGCTTCATCGACTTGAGCACCCGACATCCCCCAGATTTGACTGCTCAACCCGCTCAGCACGTTCTGTGACAGCCCCATGACCGCACCCACTTCCCTGATCGCGGCACGCGTGCGAAAGTGAATGACCGTGGCGCACAGCCCCGCCCTGTGCCTGCCATATGTCTCGTAGATATACTGGATCACTTCTTCACGGCGCTCATGCTCGAAGTCGATATCAATATCGGGTGGTTCACCACGGTGTTCAGACATAAACCTCTCGAACACCATGGTAATCGTCTCAGGCCCAACATCAGTGATCCCCAGCGCGTAGCACAGGATCGAATTGGCAGCAGACCCACGCCCCTGACACAAAATTCCTTGAGAGCGTGCAAAGGTCACAATGTCATGCACGGTCAGGAAATACGCAGCAAACCCGAGCGTCTTCACCAGTGACAGCTCTTTTTCAACCAAAGCACGCACACGCTCTGTTATGCCATTCGGGTAGCGCCGTTTCAGGCCGCTGGCTGTCAACCGGACCAGTCGGTCATGGGCCGTTTCCCCCTCTGTAACTTCCGTAGGGTATTCATAGGAAAGTTCAGACAGGCAAAAACTACACTTGTCTGCGATCTCTTGCGTCCGTCTAATCACTGCAGGGTGATTGCGAAACAATCGAGCCATATCATCGATGCCCTTGAGCCGACGCTCTGCATTGGGGAGGGCGCGTTTGCCAATATCATCAATACGACACCTTTCACGCAAGCACGTCAGGACATCAGCCAATTGCCGGCGAGATCCGTGGTGTAAAAGCACATCACCTACAGCCACCATCGGCGCAGAGGTTGTATGTGACAAAGACATACATTGATCAAAATAGGCTTGATCGCTGCCATCATATCTTGGCGCACACCCCAGATATACGTTTGAGGGGAATGCTCTGACTATCTCTGCGATGTGCCCAGCAGTCTGTTTGCGGCCCCCCTGAGGAAGGCCAATCAAGATCATGCCCTTGGCTCCGTCCAACACATCATGATGGAATAGATGGCATTCACCTTTTTCGGCACGCATCTTACCGAGTGTTAAAAGGCGAGACAGTGCCTCATAGCCCTGACGATCTTTGGGTAATGCGACCCAATGCACCAAGCTATCCTGCAACACCAATCTTGCCCCTACGATCAGTTTGGGAAATTGGCTCCTAACATCGGGACCGTTTAGCAATGTCCCCCCTGTATCTTGCCGACTGCTGTGATCCATCTGTTTGCTTGATCGTATGATGACGCCCTCTGATGCAGTGCGCTTCAATTCTTTCAGGGCCGCATACGCCCGTACAACACCCGCCAATGAATTATGGTCCGTGATCGCAATGGCAGACAATCCGAGCTCAGCGGCCCGTGTCACGAGCTCTTCGGGGTGAGATGCACCTTTGAGGAAAGTGAAATTACTCGTGGTGCAAAGTTCGGCGTAGCTCATGCGAACATCCCATGCACAAACCAACTTGGGTTTTGAGGCGTATAAAACATCCATAACCGATGACCTTCACGGGTCTCTACTTTCCAATAGTCCCGCACACCGTGTCGCCAGTTTTCATCATCAAACCACCATTCTGGAGCAATGCGCTCTGGTCCCGTTGTGCGCCCAATCTGAAAGGACATACCCCGCCATTTGAATCTCTTGGGCGGAACAGTTGTCGCTGCGGCCACATACTCAGGCTGAAACAATCGAATAGGTCGTGGGTTCCAAGTCACCCATGCACCCGTAGGCTCTGACCAAGCTGCGGGTGCAATCATGAAGCTGCGTTCAGGAATATGGCTGTCAGCGGGCAAAAACCTCTGGATGTTCTCTAGTCCGATACGATTTCCCAGCCGCGTGATCAAATCGTGCAAACCGTCATCATGTCGTGATTTGCCTTGAGTGGCTTGTGTGGTTTGCTCGACGGGTAAAGCTTCCACCTGAACGGCGACCAAACGTAATTGGTCAATGCCAAAGCCAGAATCTATCTCTCCAACCCCCCTTTCGAATAATGGAAGTATTCGAGTTGGATCACGAAGAGGTCGTGCAAGACGCAATTCAACGGTTTGATCACCCCCGTCAATGCGCCGACAAGACAAAGACAGCACCCGCACACCTGACATGTTGTCTGTCAGTTTTTTACACAACGGGTAAAGCAGGCGTTCTACACCCGCCATCACATCCTTCGCTAAGCCAATGGGCTCAGGCAACGTGAGCCGTGTCGAATAGGTTGGCGCATTGGCTTCTGGGGAAATGCTCTCAGCTTGACGGCCTAGCGCTTGATCCAATCGCATCAAAACCGATGCCCCAAACCGTTGACCAACCGTAGCGCGAGGCAGGGCCGCAAGCTGCCCGACCGTCTTGATGCCTAAACGCTGTAAGGTGGTGTCCTCCTTAGTCGTGATTCGAAGGCAAGCGATGGGTAGCCTCTGGATCGCGCTCAGGGTGTCGCTAGTGTCAGCACAGCCCTGACCGAAATGTGCCAAAGCCCATGCCGCGCCCAATGTGTCACCTATGCCAACACAGACCGTCAGTTTAGATCGGGCCAGTCGCATTCGAATGTCGCTCAGTAACGCCACCTCCCCCCCCAGCAGGTGGGCCGAACCAGTGATATCAAGAATTAATCCATCGACGCCATCCTTCCCAACCCACGGACAATAGCGTTTGGCCCATCTGAGAAGGCGGTCTTGAAATAACTGATCCGCCTGAGCGTTGTGCAATTCTGTTTTTAGCTGCGGACAAAATGAACGGGCATCAGCCAAACCCATACCACGCCTCAACCCACGTTCTTGAGCCATCTCATTCAGGCAAATAAGACGATCCGCATTCTTGATCTGTGCGATAACAGCGAAGGGACCCTCAATATGCTTTGTACGCAGAATGCGCTCGCTGGGCAGGTTCGGAAACCACAGAGATACGATGCGCTTCATCATTCCAGCAGACCTTCCAATCTCCACATGTTCCCGATTTGTTCTTATTAAGCTCCCATTGCATTTGTGTCGAGTCATCTGGTGAATAGGCAGGTGAAATAGACCAACGGGTTTGCGTTGCATTACTCCCCATGCCCTCACGCACAATCATCAATCCCGTAGACGAACCCGCTTCTGCTGCGAGTTGCAATCTACGCCCAGCTATCAAAGTCAGCGGCTTAGTAAGTTCGGCGACGACCAGTGACACAGAACCCGATCTCAAAGCTTCTTCTGTTGCGGCTAATATATCATGGGCACCAGCACATTTCCCGATCAAGACACGATGTGGATCACAATAGGTTTGCAACCCGTGAGGATTGAGCACCTCAGGCACCCAGCCTTCGACAAACCAAATGGCCTTACCTGATGTGACACCACAGCAAATGGCAGCAAAGCTATACGAGCCTGCACCTGTTACCTCGTGGTACCGGCAGGCTTTGAGCGGAAACACATCTGAGAATCTGACACGCATCAGGCTTTATGTTCACTAAATGTTCCAAATCTCAAGCCGTGAGATATTTTTTTTACAATCCTGGGTCAAAAGTAGATGCCTTGAACAAAAACGAATTGAACCTTCTCAGCCACGCGACGATGTACCCTTAGTGAAGATCGAAACTGCCTGCCACACGACCCAAAGGGCAACGCAGTGTCGCTTGGGGCTCTGTGCTATTTTATTGTTTCTAATTCTTCGTAAGCCCCTTGGACGCAGCCGTTGATTGTCTCTATACTCGCAACAAATAACGAGTGCTGAGCGGAGCCTATGGCTGCAAAACCTAAGACAACCGACGATTTTAATGTTTTTGTGATCGGACAGGCTGGGCGCCTGCAATACGAGGCGCTTATGTTTGCTGCCTCTGTGAGAGAATTCAGCCCTAATTTCAAAGGCCGCCTGATTGTGGCAGAGCCGCAACCCGGCCCCCTTTGGCCGCGTGATCCGCGTATGGACGACACTCTCGTTCTAGAAGCCCTCAATGATCTTGATGTCGAGATTATTCCCTTTGAAAGCAAGGCTTTCGGAAATGCTTATGCTTACGGCAACAAGATCGAAGCACTGACAGCCCTCCCCAAAGGCAAGCCCTTTGTTTTCTTTGACACAGATACGCTCATTACAGACGAACTCACATCTGTTCCCTTCAATTTTAATAAGCCCTCGGCTTCACTCAAGCGTGAAGGCACTTGGCCAACACTTGAGCTCTACGGGCCAGGATATGGCGAGATATGGAAGTCGCTCTATGACAAATTCGGGCTTGATTACAAAAGCTCTCTCGATCAATCTCAGCCTGATGAATATTGGAAACGGTATCTATACTTCAACGCAGGCTTCTTCTTTTATAAATGTCCGCATGAATTTGGTGAAAAATTTCTCGAATACGCTCTGGCCATACGCGACTGCCCCCCACGCGAGCTGGTCTGTCAAACAATGGACCCATGGCTTGATCAGGTGGCCCTGCCGCTGGTTATTCATGCGCTCGGCGGCGGCCGAGATACACTGCCTGACGGCTATCTAGACGGGGCTGTTAGCTGTCATTATAGGTTATTTCCTATGCTTTATGCGCGTGAAGCGGACAATGTTATCGCGGCGCTTGAGCAGGTATGCGCGCCCAACAAGCTCAAAAAAGCTCTGAAAGCTTATAATCCGATCAAGCGCATGGTCTATCAAGGTCGGGGAGAAAAAGTGCGCGCGCTTTTTGATCAGAACGACCTGCCCCGCAAGGAACAGGCCATCCGCAACCGCATCAAGCGCGAAGGCTTCTGGATGCGTTGAGACAGAACAATGTTCTGAGATCCTCGCTATAGAGGGCAGAGCATTCCGCGTTCGGAACAAGTTTTGAACTCCTGTCCCTCTTAGGGCACTCCCAGTTGTGAAGGTCCGTCACTTTGCCTAACATTTGCCCAAACACACACTTGGGAGGCCCAAATGGCTTACGGATTCGACACACTTCAAATTCACGCAGGCGCAGCACCAGACCCTGCCACGGGCGCGCGCCAAACGCCAATTTACCAGACAACAGCCTATGTCTTTCGGGATGCTGACCACGCAGCAGCGCTCTTCAACTTGCAAGAGGTAGGCTATATTTACTCTCGCCTGACAAACCCGACGGTTGCAGTTCTGGCGGAGCGCATTGCCACACTCGAAGGTGGCCAAGGCGCAGTTTGCTGTTCTTCTGGCCATGCAGCCCAGATCATGGCGCTCTTCCCCCTGATGGCACCCGGGCGCAATGTTGTCGCATCCTCGCGCCTGTATGGCGGAACAATCACGCAGTTCTCTCAAACGATAAAACGCTTCGGCTGGTCTGCTAAGTTTGTCGACTTTGATGATCTTGAAGCAGTCAAAGCCGCCATCGACGATGACACCCGCGCAGTTTTTTGTGAATCGATCGCCAACCCCGGCGGCTATATCACCGATCTGGATGCGATTTCAGCGATCTCAGACGCTGCAGGCATTCCGCTTATCGTCGATAACACATCAGCGACACCCTATCTCTGCAACCCGATCGAGCACGGCGCCACGCTTGTTGTGCACTCCACCACAAAATACCTCACAGGCAACGGTACCGTGACAGGGGGCTGCGTTGTAGACTCTGGCAAGTTTGACTGGTCGGCGTCTGACAAATTCCCTTCTGTATCCGAGCCAGAGCATGCCTATCACGGCCTAAAGTTTCATGAAACATTCGGCGCGCTCGCCTACACGTTTCATGGCATCGCCATTGGTCTGCGCGATCTGGGCATGACGATGAACCCACAGGCAGCGCATTACACTCTCATGGGCATCGAAACACTGAGCCTGCGCATGGAGCGGCATGTGCAGAACGCTGAACAAATTGCGGGCTGGCTGGAAGGCCACGAGGCTGTTGATTACGTCACCTATGCGGGCCTAAAGTCTTCACCTTATAACGCGCGGGTGGCCAATATCTGTCCGAAAGGTGCTGGTGGCTTGTTCACAATTGCGCTCAAAGGTGGCTATGAATCCTGCCTCAAATTCGTGGATAGTCTCGAAATCTTCAGCCATGTTGCAAACCTTGGAGACACGCGCAGCCTTGTGATCCATTCTGCCTCCACAACACACCGCCAGCTTACCCCAGAGCAGCAGGAAGCGGCAGGCGCGGGCCCAAGCGTTGTACGGATTTCAATCGGAATTGAGGACGCAAAGGACCTGATCGCTGACCTCGACCAAGCTCTCGCAAAAGCCAGCGCATAAGCGCACGTTTTTAATGATTGTTAGCAGATGCCGCTTTGAGAAACTCATAGTGGCATCTGATCTGTTTTATTCAGAAGGGTATTGATATAATAAAAGCTTAATAGTGTTGTGACCGGCTTCAAGGCGGCTGTATGAAACCAAATTTTGCGTTAAAATTATCGTTTGAAGGCATTGGCCTTTTGCATCGTTCTACGGCGGGCTGGGACCGCGTTGGCGAAGTACCTCTAGATGTGCCTGATTTGCCAGAAGCCCTGAATTTGCTCAAGAAAACAGCGGCTCAGATCACGCCAGAGCCTCTCACAGTAAAACTACTGCTCCCCTCTGAGCAGATTAAATACCTCCAGTTAACGAAACCTGATGGCCCGACCTCGGAGTATGAGACTGCTGTACTTGCAGCTCTCGACGGCGCGACACCCTACACGCTTGAAGAGCTTGCGTATTGCTGGGCCGAATCTGGCACCGACCTCGTTGTTGCCGCTGTCGCGCGCGAAACCTTGCTGGAAGCAGAAGCTTTTGCCTCCGACAACGGATTTGAACCTATCTATTTCACAGCGCAGCCAAGCGCTGGCAGCTATGTCGGTGAGCCATTTTTTGGCCGCTGTAAGAGTATTGATGCCGATATCGAGCGCGACTTGGAAGCCGTTGTGGTCAGCGGTGTCGCGCGCATTCCTGAAGCAGCAACAGCACCTCCCGAAGACGCCCTTCCTGCAACGTCAGCGCCCAAGCCAGAAGTCCAGCCGCCACAAGCTTCAACTCCCTCGTTTTCAACGCGACGAGAGGCTGAGGGCAAGGAGGCAGTTGCGCCCTCTCTCTCAGGCGTCACACGGCATGAACCAAGCGCCGTTGCACCAAGCATCCCGCTTCTCCCAGAAGACGAAGCGAACGCCGCGCCCCCTCCTCCACAGCCCCTCCCCGACCTCACTGCAGCGGCGCGCGAGGAAATGGCATTTGTCAGCCAACGCAACCCTGATGGCTCTCCAGAACTGAACGCACCCGTCACGCAACCAGCAAGCACAACGCCTGTCGCACCTGCACCTCGCCCTCTGCCTACGCCACCGCCAAACCTTGTTCCTCCAACAGAAAACGAACGCCAACGTTTGACTGTGTTTGGAGCGCGAAAAAAGGAAAAAGTGCCTCAGAAGCAGAAGGTTATGGGGAAGCCGAGGTTCCTCGGTCTGATCTTAACCGCCGTATTACTCGTGTTTTTACTGGGTGTTGCGGCGTGGGCTTCAATCTTTGTTGGTGAGGGTCTGTCACGGTTCCTCGGCAAAGACCCTGAACGCATTGTTCTGGCTCCGTCTGATCTGGATGAAACCGAGATTGAAGGCGACGAGGCGATGGTGCTTGAGCCGCAGCTTGAGCTTGCAGCGCTCGACACGGGTGAGGAAACCCACGCTACCGATCTATCGCGTGTAATGCCTTTGCCGATCCCTGAGATCAGCTTGCAGGAAGCGCAAGAAAAATACGCAGTTACAGGCATTTGGGTCTTGGCACCTGCTGCGCCCACGGTTCCGCCACTGCAGGATTCTGATGATCTTTATATTGCGTCGATCGATCCTGTGATCTCGGCCCAAGATGCGATTGCTTTGCCAGCGCTCACCCTTGAGCAAGCTGACGGCACACTTGGTCGTCAAACCAATCCTGCAGCTCAAGGTCTCAGCTTTGCGCTGGATGCGCGCGGGCTGGTCAGGGCCACAAAAGAGGGTGCTATATCGCCAGACGGGCATCTCGTTTTTGCAGGCAAACCCCCTTATTTTCCTACCGATTTACCTGATAGGAAAGAGGCTCTGGAGGGGGCGGTAGAGGTGCCTGATTTGCGGGCGGCGATGCGGCCGAAAGCACGGCCTGAGGGGCTCGCGGAAGCCAATGAACGGGCCAATCTGGGCGGTTTTAGCCGAACAGAGCTGGCCTCGATTCGCCCCAAAATGCGCCCGCCTTCAGCACGCGAAATAGCCGCCGCAGAGCCACAACCCACGCCAACACCAAACGCCAGCGCCGCCCTTGAACAGGCGATTGAAGAGGCGGTTGCGCAGGCCGTTCCCCCAACGCCTGGAGCCGTGGTGATCAAGCTTCCTGAAGCCAATGCCCGCGACCTCGACCCGAACGCCACTCCGCAGGCAGTGGCGCGTTCTGTGAAGCCCAAGGACCGCCCCAATAACTTTGATCGCATCGTAAAACGTGCTTAAAAAAATCAGCAACAAGAAGAGGTTACGCAAGTTGCAGCGGTTGCTCCACGCACTGTTGCGCCAAGTATCCCCTCGCGTGCCTCCGTTGCAAAACAAGCCACTGTGCGAAATGCGATTAACCTAAAGCGGGTCAATCTGATCGGCGTCTATGGTAAGCCAGCCAGCCGCCGCGCGCTCGTCCGCCTGTCCAACGGGCGCTACAAAAAAGTGGCCGTCGGCGACCGCATTGATGGTGGGCGTGTTTCTGCGATTGGCGAGACAGAATTGATTTATCAAAAGAACGGTCGCGGTGTGACTTTGAAAATGCCAAAAGGCTGACTTGAAAATTCAGTAAACGGTACGTTTTCATCTCTTCATACATTTTGCAGGAACCAAAATCAGGGGGGTGAAAAGCGTGCACAACCCGTGCACAAAGCGTGCACCGCCTGAAACGTGTTTTTGTTCAGACAAAATTAGACAATACGGCGCGCGCAGGCTTTACTGTTTGGGCGTACATTCAAGACTATCAATGCCCTCTGAGAGCGAAACAACATGACCGACCTCGCTGTCTATGGCGGCCTTTTTCTTTCGGCCTTTGTCGCAGCCTCACTGCTGCCAGCACAGTCCGAACTCGTGCTGGCGGGGCTGCTGGCCTCCCAAGAATGGTCTGCCTTTTGGCTCCTCTTTGTGGTGAGCTTTGGCAATATTCTTGGCGCACTGTTCAACTATGCTCTCGGGCGCGGGGCGAATGCGCTCCAACACAAGCGCTGGTTTCCGTTTTCAGGCGATACGCTGGCGCGTGCCGAAGGCTGGTATCGGCGCTACGGGCGCTATTCGCTTCTGCTCAGCTGGGCGCCTCTTGTGGGCGATCCACTGACTTTGGCAGCGGGCGTGTTGCGCGAAAACATCTGGATCTTTCTAGCGCTCGTCACCT
>Ga0228637_1000239_pt1 | contig 15320 bp, 10 predicted proteins | sample 47DmetaG_FD_182710 | JGI IMG/M metagenome (GOLD analysis project Ga0228637, IMG submission 182710) | Seawater microbial communities from Monterey Bay, California, United States - 47D | ecosystem: Environmental > Aquatic > Marine > Coastal | place: USA: California | collected 2016-10-25 | reverse complement strand
TTCTGATAAATATGATACTACCTTATCATATAACTTATCAAAGTTATCAGATCCAAAAGGAATGTTAATATCTCCCCACCAAATTTCATCTTTCGTGATTGCATCTTTAACAATAAAACGATCCATTGGTGAACGTCCGGTAAATTCTCCGGTGTTAATAGCGATTGCACCCAAGGAGGACTCTTTTCCTTGATTTTTTTTAAGTGTTATTGAGTGTAATTCATTAGAGGATAGTTGATAATGGACTTTTGAACTATTTATTCCTAGACTATTTAACGAAATCGATTTCGTATTTACATCTATCATATCAATAATTTTTGTTAGTTATAACTAAAGCAAAATTAAACATAATTTTTAGACAAGAAAGAATCACTAATTATTTTATTGATTTTTTTTGTTGATTATTTTAAAAAGAAAAAAATGAGTCATTAATACCCAACCTATCAAGAATAAAAGGCCTCCCATTGGAGTAACAAACCAGATACTTTTTGCAGGAAAATTAAAAATATGAATCGAATAAATAGATCCTGAGAATAAAACAATACCAAAGAAAAATACATAACTCACATAATTTTTTAATTTAATTGAAAAAGAAGAGTGTGTATTTACAAACAATAAAACGATGACATGATATATTTGATATCGAATTCCGGTTTCTAAACTACTCATTTCTCTTGTGGTCAATACATCCTGTAATCCATGCGTGGTAGAAGCTCCAAGTGTAATAGCTATCAAACCAAAGATGCATGTAATTGCTAAATTTTTGTTCATATCTAATTGTGAAAAGAAGTTAACTCAGTCTATTTTTTTTTAAATTCGTTGAATAATCAATTCAAAAATAAACATAATTCTATAATGAGAAACATCCTAGTTATTGGAGCTGGAAAATCTTGTTCGTACTTAACAGACTACCTTCAAAAAAAATCAACTGCTGAAAATTTACACATTACCATTGCAGATATTTCTTTAGAAAACGCTAAGAGTAGTGCTAGAAATCATCCTCACTCATCTGCATTGCAATTTGATGTTTTTAATAAAAATCAACGAAGAAAAGAGATACAAAGAGCTGATATAGTAGTTTCTATGTTACCTGCTAGATTTCATATTGAAGTAGCTAAAGATTGTCTCCATTTCGAAAAACACATGGTTACTGCCTCATATATTTCTCCAGAAATGGAAGAATTAAATAGCGAGGCAGAAAAAAAAGGATTGGTGTTTATGAATGAAATTGGCGTAGATCCTGGAATTGATCATATGAGTGCTATGGAAGTAATTCATAGAATTAGTGATCTTGGAGGAAAAATTATACTTTTTGAGTCTTTTACAGGTGGCTTGGTAGCACCGGAAAGTGATAATAACCTTTGGAACTATAAATTTACTTGGAATCCTAGAAATGTAGTTCTTGCAGGTCAAGGAGGAGCTGCTATGTTTATTCAAGAGGGAACTTACAAATATATACCTTACCATAAATTATTTAGAAGAACAGAATTCTTAACCTTAAATGGCAATGGTAAATTTGAAGCTTATGCTAATAGAGATTCTCTAAAATACAGAGGTATTTATGGCTTAGAAGACATTCGCACCATGTATAGAGGCACCATAAGAAAAGTAGGCTTTTCCAGAGCTTGGAATATTTTTATTCAATTGGGTATGACAGACGATAGCTATACCATAGAAGGCTCTGAAAACATGACATATCGAGATTTTGTGAATTTATTTCTAGCCTATTCTCCTAATGATTCTGTTGAATTGAAATTACGATCTTACCTGAAAATTGACCAAGATGACATCGTTTGGGATAAACTTGTAGAATTAGATCTTTTTAGTCAAACAAAAAAAATAGGATTAAGCAATGCTACACCAGCTCAGATGTTGCAAAAAATACTATCAGACTCTTGGACCCTTGAAGAGGATGAAAAAGATATGATTGTTATGCATCATAAATTTGGGTATGAGTTACATGGTGAAAAACACCAGATAGAAAGTAGTTTAGTTGTAAAGGGAGAAAATCAAACATTTACAGCTATGGCAAAAACAGTTGGATTACCTGTTGCTATTGCAACCCTAAAAATACTAAATAAAGAAATTACGACTCCGGGAGTTCAGTTACCAATAACCAAAGAAGTATATGCTCCAATTTTAAAAGAGCTAGAGCAATATGGCATTATGTTTAAAGAAAAAAAGGTTCCTTATTTAGGATATAATCCTGAAAGTGTTGTTGGTTAAAGCAGTTGTATGATTTTACATATTAAGATAAAAGTCTTTTGTTAAACTTACATATTCTTTAGTATATTCATGACGACCTTTTTCTATAACTAAAGTTGTTTGTTCCAACTCTTTCTGATGAAAAGAAAATTCTAACATACTTCTTTTTGTTTCTGAATTATCAGTTCCTTTAACTCTACAAACCCTCTCTAAAAATAAGTTATTTTTATTTGCCAATTTCACAAAAGAATGCTCCTCCTTAAAAGGAATAATCGTTGTAAAAATTCCCGAATCTGAAAGTAATTTAGAAACCCCTTCCAATAAATCAATAAAGGACAGCGAAGAAGTGAATCTGGCTGTATTTCTTGATTTATTATTAGTCTCAAAATTATCATTATAAAATGGTGGATTGGAGATAATAAGGTCATATTCTTCACCCTCTTCTTTCATTTCCTCTGAAAAATCTTGAAAAGAGCTATGATAACAAAATAAGCGATCAGACCAATCTGATTTTTCAAAATTAGCAACATTCTGCTCATACGCATTAGGATCAATCTCTACTGCATCAATAGTTTCAGCATCACTACGTTGGGCAATCATTAAAGACACTAACCCAGTTCCTGAACCCACATCTAAAATAGTATCTGGACATGTTTCTAATGAACACCAAGCTCCTAACAGAACGGCATCTGTACCTACTTTCATAGCCGTTTTATCTTGATCAATAGTAAACTCCTTAAAATAAAATGGTTTATTCATTATAAATTATATTTTCAAAAGTAAGCTTTTGATACATTCAAAAATAAAAAACCCGCAACTTTCGTTGCGAGTTTTCTTTTGCAGAGAGGAAGGGATTCGAACCCTCGATACCCTTGAGAGGTATACACACTTTCCAGGCGTGCGCCTTCGACCACTCGGCCACCTCTCTAATTCAAATACAAATCAATTAGACCCTCAGGAGTTTCTACATGTATTTGTTTATTTTCTCTGTCTATTTTTTTTATAAAGTCATCAATCATTGGAATGAAAATCTCTACATCACCATTCTCAATTTCAAACATAGGCTGAGCAGCTTTATCGTTAATATAAACAATGACACCAACATCTCCATGTATTTTGTCTATAACATGAAAACCAATGACTTCATGAAAATAAAAATGATTCCCTTTTAGTTTAGGTAATAGATTTAAAGGAAGATATATACCAGATTTCATTATAAAATCTGCCTCCTCTTCATTATTTACATCCTCAAAATGAACACGTAGCATAGTGCCTCTACTCAACGAACTTTTTTTAATAAAAAATGGAACCAAATTGCCTCCTAAGTCGACAAATACTGATTCCATATTTTTATACAATTCGGGTTCATCGGTATCTAACTTGATAACGACTTCTCCTTTAAAACTGTGTTTTTTTACGATATTGCCCAAATAAAAACAATTTTCTTTACGCATATCGATAAAAGTTTTGCTTATTCAGCAGATTCCTCTTTTTTCTCTTCGGCAGCTTCTTCTGGAGTAGCTTCTTCAGCAACTACTTCTGGAGCAGCTTCTTCAACTACTATTTCTGGAGTAGCTTCTTCAACGACTTCTTCTTCAACAACCTCTGGAGCAGCTTCTTCAGCAACTACTTCTGGAGTAGCTTCTTCAACGGCCTCTGGAGCAGCTTCTTCAGCAACTTCTTCTTCAACAACCTCTGGAGCAACTTCTTCAACAGCAGCAGCAACTCTAGCTTCATTAACAGCTTTCTCTGCTTCTAATGCTTTTGCTTTTGCTTCTGATTTTTCTTTTGCTACATTTTCTTCTTTAGAGGCTACTTTTCCTGCTTTTTCTTCTAACCAAGCCTGGAATTTCTCTTCAGCTTGTTCTTCGGTTAAAGCACCTTTTCTTACACCACCAACTAAATGGTTTTTAAGCATTGCTCCTTTATAAGATAAAATGGTTTTTGCAGTATCTGTTGGTTGTGCACCGTTTTGCAACCATTTTACAGCACCATCAACATCTAAATTAACAGTTGCTGGATTGGTATTAGGATTGTAAGTTCCTAATTTCTCTAAAAAACGACCATCTCTTTTTGCTCTTGCATCTGCTGCAACAATCCAATAAAATGGTTTTCCTTTTTTTCCGTGTCTTTGTAATCTAATTTTTACTGACATTTTTTTAATTTTTTAAGGTTCTCGACCTTGGTTATTAATAATCTTACCATCTCGTGATAAGTGGGCGCAAATGTACGAAGTTTTTTGAAATTTACGAACTAAATATTTAATAACATAAAAAGGTATTTAATAAACTAAAAAAAGCCCCAGAAGGGGCTTTAATTTTACTCTGTAAATTCCTCAAAAGTCTTTAGTTGAATAGCTTCCTTAAATTTTATTTTCTTTGAAATATTGTCAAAGTCTTTTCTAGCTTTAGAATAACGATTTTCAACAATAGATAAAAACTCTAATTCAGAATTTGAGGGTTTGTCATAACTCCCAACAATTTTACTAAATAAGTCTGCTAGTTTTTCTCTTAACTCAGGTTCAGCACTTCCAACATAATTATCTCCAGTTGTAATAACTAAAGTTTTCTTTAGTTCATTTAATTTTGATTTTAGTTTGCTTTTTGTTTCAGGTGCTTCAATAAAAGCATCAATTTGATAAACCATGTAAGCTAATTCTTCAGTCATTTTATACATCTTAGACATGATATCATGTTTCATCTTTCTATCTGCTGAAGTTAGACCAGATCGCTCATCATAAACAATTTCAAAAGTATGCTCGTATACGTCTCTCCCTTTTGTTATAACTGCTGTATATGAACCTGCTTCTACTCTTGGTGTTGCAAAACCACCAAATGCGAGAGTTTTTCCCTTGGCAACTTTAGGTTGTCTAGTATTTCCTGACCAATTTACAATATTGATACCTTTAGATTTTCCAGGAGATAATTTAGAAACAACCTCACCTTTACTATTTTTTATTTCCATACTCATCTTTCCAAAAGTATGTCGTTTAGGTAATAAATATTTTATTTGAGGTGATCTGTTAGCATTTTCTCCCACAAATTGAGTTTCAGCTCCAAAACTACCTGCAAACCCACTTTCATCAGATAATTTCATTGGTTTAGAACTAAAAAAATGAAGTTTAGATTTTAAAACTTCTGTAGTGATTTCACGTAATGGAGAAATGTCTTCAATGATGATAATACCTCTACCATGTGTTCCAAGAACCAAATCATTAGTTTGTTTTTGTAGATCAATAAAATGAACGGCTACAGGAGGTACGTTTTTAGTGAATTTCTCCCAATTTTTACCTCCATCAGCGGTAATATACAATCCAAATTCGGTTCCTAAAAATAATAGATTTTCATTCTCATAGTCTTCTTGAATATTCCTAGAGGTACCAATAACGTTGTCTGTAATGATGTTAGTCCAAGTTGTTCCAAAATCTGATGTTTTGTATACATATGGCTTCATGTCACCACTATTATGACCATCAAAAACAGCATATGCTGTTCCTGTACCATGAACACTTGCTTCTATATGGTAAGTCCAAGTATTACTTGGCAACCCTTGAATATTACTTACAACATTTTGCCAGTTTTTTCCACCATCTTTTGTCACTTGAACATTTCCATCATCAGTTCCAACCCATATAACATTTTCATCTATAGGAGATTCTGCTATTGTAAATATTGTTGTGTGGTTTTCTGCTCCAGAATTGTCCATTGATAATCCTCCAGAATCTGCTTGTTGTTGTTTCGTAGAATCATTGGTAGATAAATCAGGAGAAATAATTTCCCATGTATCTCCCATATCCTCAGATTTATGAAGAAACTGACTCCCCATATAAAAACGATCTGGCTGATGAGCACTAACAGCCATTGGCGCATTCCAATTAAAACGTAAATCTTCATACCCCGCTTGTTCTAGAGGCTGAATTGTCTTTACTAGTTTATTATCAACATCATATCTCCAAACATTTTCTGCTCCTTGCATTTCTGAATAAATAATATTTTTTGTTGGGTGTTTTAATACTCTAAAACCATCACCCCCTCCGATAGAATTCCAATCACCTGCATTGATTCCACCACTCGACGACGATGGTCCGTACCAAGAACCATTATCTTGAAGTCCTCCGTATATGTTGTAAGGCTCTGCATTATCTACACTTATGTGATAAAACTGTGATAATGGTAAGTTTTCTACAATTTCCATTGTTGTACCTCCATTCCAAGAACGATAAACACCTCCATCAGTTCCTGCATAAATTCTATCAGAATCATTAATATCAAACACAATATCGTGAATATCGCTATGCATATTACCTAATGATTTAAATGTTTTACCACCATCCTTAGAGATTGAACCTGAAAGACCTCCTTTTACCACTACATCTGGGTTTCTTGGATCTACAGTTATTCTTGAAAAATAGAATGGACGGACGGTAATTCCGAAATCATTATTTAATTGTTTCCAATTAGCTCCTGCATCGTCGCTTCTATACAATCCTTTTCGCTTTGGATCTTCTGCTTCAATTACTGTATATAAAATGTTAGAATCTGAGGGAGCTACTGCTATGGCTAATCTCCCTAATTGCCCATCAGGAAAACCGTTATGAATTTTATTCCAAGTTTCTCCAGCATCAGAAGATTTGTACAATGCACTGTTATCACCACCAGAGGAAAAAGACCAAGCTGTTCTTCTGAACTCCCACATTGAAGCATAAAGAATAGAGGGATCTTTTGGATCCATAGTCATATCTGCGGCTCCAGTTTTCTCATCTATATATAATATCTTTTTCCAAGTTTCTCCAGCGTCTGAAGATTTGTAAACACCACGTTCATCACTATCTGACCATAGTGCTCCCAATACTGCCACATATACCTCATTAGAATTCTTTGGATTAACAATAATATTAGCAATGCGTTCTGATTTATCAAAACCAAGTTTTTTCCAATTAGAACCACCATCTGTTGATTTGTATAGCCCATCTCCGTATGAGACACTATTTCTAGTCCAAGTTTCTCCAGTTCCAACGTAAATTACGTTATCTGGATTATTAGGATCTATGGCTACCGCTCCTATAGATTGGCTGTGATCATCAAATATTGGATTAAAAGTAGTCCCTGCATCATTCGATTTCCATACACCTCCACCAGCTGTTCCAGCGTAAATAATTTGATTATTAGTTGGATGAACTTCCATATCGTTTATTCGACCGCTCATTAAAGCAGGTCCTATATGTCGTGCTCTTAAATCTCCAAATAAATTTTTTAAATCAATGGATGATGAGTTTTGGGCGCCACTGCTAAAAGGCAGCATAGCTATTCCCAAAACTAAGATAATTAGTTTTTTCATGTCTGTAAGGGTTTATGATTGATTGGTGAAAAAAGAGCCTGTATAAATTATAAAGACTCTTTTTTACTTGTATGATTATTATTTATTTTCTCCGTCTGTAATTTCTTCTGGAAATTTGAAAGCACTTGGATCTACAGTTGGATTTAATTCAATTTTGTCCATAGTAATAGGCTGGCCACCACCATCTTTAACACCTTGAGTCATAGAAAACGGAAAATATAAGCCATCGACTTCCTGATAATCACTAAATTTAATTTCACTTACCATTCCTTTACCAGGTCCCATTCTTATTTCAGAATGAACAACAATAGGAACAAAATTTTCAGCATCAAAAAAGTAAATACTTGAATTTTCTACTTCTTTTCCGTCTACAGTCATCGGTTTTTTAGTCAACTTAATTTTAAAGGTTTCTGTTCCTTCCAAATCTTCTTTACCTAGCAACTCTAAAGTATATCCTTTCTCTTTATAATTGTAAAAAGCATCAGGAAAATCTTGTGCTTCAAGTTTCATGTTATCAGTAGATTCTTGGTCACTTTTTTCGGCTTTTTGGGTCTGAAAATTAGTGCTCCACAGAACTTCACCATCAAAAACACCTTGTTTAATTTCGATACCTTGAAAATTAATTACGGTCATTTGGTTACCATTTTTCAACTGAGTAATTTCCAACGGAATCTCCATACCACCCTGATTCACTTTTGCACTCATCTTAATTCCTTCTATCTTTGCCCAGTTTTCTATCCCTCCTGTATTTTCAAAATAATTTGCTATAATTTCTTCAGCTGTTTGGGAGTTTACAGAAATACTTGCCACAATAGCTATTGCTAATAATAAAATTTTTTTCATTTTAAAGGTTTTTAGTTTTTTACAATGTTTAGACGTCTAATTTACATATTTGTTACAAAAAAATACTTGGTATTATAAACTTTAATTATTTTTATATGCTGTATGAGAATTCTAAAAAACTTTCCAATTAATGGTAAACACAGCAAATCCATTATTACAGATTTGTATTTTAATCAAACTAACAAACAAAAACCATTGGTTATCTTCTGTCACGGATACAAAGGCTATAAAGATTGGGGAGCATTTGACTTGATGTCTTCTAGCTTTTTAAAAGCTGGATTTGTTTTACTGAAATTTAATTTTTCTCACAATGGTTGCACTCTAGATCAACCCATTGATTTTCCCGATTTAGATGCCTTTGGAAACAACAACTATTCAAAAGAATTGGATGATTTAGATAGTATTATCAACTGGATTTGTGCTACTGCAAAATTTAAAAACGAGATAGACACTGATAATATTACACTAATTGGTCACTCTAGAGGTGGTGCAATAGCTACTATAAAAGCAGCAGAAGATTCAAGAATAAAAAAACTAGTTTCATGGGCAGCAGTATGTGACCTAAATAGAACTATGTTTCATGAGGGAGCCGAATTGGATAAATGGAAAAAGGATGGAGTCTTGTATGTTTTAAATGGAAGAACCAAACAAAAAATGCCACATTTCATCCAGTTCTACTTTGATTATAAAAAAAATAAAAAACGCTTATGTGTTGAGAATGCAGTAAAAAAAATGATGATTCCACATCTAATAATTCATGGAGATAACGATTTATCTGTACCTTTTCTTCATGCACAAAACCTCCATCACTGGAATCTATCCAGTAAACTCATTGTTGTTCCAGAATCTAATCATGTCTTTGGTGCATCTCAACCTTGGACAGAAAGAAAACTTCCGATAGATTTTAGATTTGTAGTAGAAAAAACAATAACGTTTATTACCAACCCTTAATTGTTAATAAAACCGAATAACTCTTCAGGTGTTTTTCTATCACTTTTTAGTATTTTTATTTTTCTAATTTCTAGGTAAGAAATCCGCAACTATGTACTTGATTTTTGATACGGAAACCACTGGGTTACCAAAGAGCTGGAACGCTCCTATTACCGATACTGACAATTGGCCAAGATGCATACAAATAGCATGGCAGCTACATGACAATATGGGAAATATAGTAGAGCATAATAATTTCCTACTTCAACCTGATGGATTTAACATCCCTTACGATGCAGAACAAATACACGGAATTTCTACTGACTTAGCTCAAGAACAGGGAATTCCCTTAAAAGAATGCTTAGTCTTATTTAATGAAGTTTTAGACAAAACTACTTTTATTGTTGGTCAAAATGTAACTTTTGATTTAAATATTATGGGTTGTGAATTTCACCGTTTGGGAGTTTCAAACAGCCTAAACAAACTACCTGTTCTAGATACTTGTACTGAGCACACTGCACAATTATGTCAAATCCCAGGCGGACGTGGAGGAAAGTTTAAACTACCTACCTTAACAGAATTACATAACCATTTATTTGGCGTAAATTTTGGAGAAGCTCACAATGCCACAGCGGATGTTGAAGCTACAACTAGATGTTTCTTAGAATTAATTCGTTTGAAGGAATTTTCAAAAGAAAAATTAGATGTTGATGAAGATTATTTTAAAAACTTTTCAGAAGCTAATCCAAAACCCATACAGGTAATAGGCTTAAAACACATTAATCTCAAGAAAGAAAGTGAAAAAATTAGAAAACGTTTAGCTTCTCTAAAAGAAAACGAAACAACATCTAATACATCAGCTGGGCTATCTCAATTAGAAAATATTCAATTTGCCCACCTTCACAATCATACACAGTTTTCAGTTTTACAATCTACCATTCAAATTGGAAATATTGTAAAAGCTGCAGCTAAAGATAACATGTCTGCAATTGCTTTAACTGACACCGGAAACATGATGGCCTCTTTTCATTTTGTGAGTGCCATCTTAAAACACAACAAACAAGCATTAGCTAAAAATGAAATCTCTGAAGAAAACGGAGAAACTCCCAATGAATCAATCTTAAAGCCAATTCTTGGATGCGAATTTAATGTCTGCGAAGATCATTTAGATAAAAAGAGAAAAGACAATGGATACCAAATTGTCTTACTTGCTAAAACTAAAAAGGGATATCATAATCTTGCTAAAATGTCTTCCATTGCTTTCATCAATGGGTTCTATTATGTTCCCAGAATAGATCGTAAAATTATTGAGCAATACAAAGAAGATGTTATCGTATTAACTGGTAATACTTATGGAGAAGTTCCAAATAAAATATTAAATGTTGGTGAAAAACAGGCTGAAGATGCTCTGATCTGGTGGAAACAACAATTTGGTGATGATTTGTATATCGAATTGATGCGACACAATCAAGAAGATGAGCGTATTGTAAATGAAACACTTCTAAAGTTTGCTAAAAATCATGAGGTTAAAGTTGTTGCAACCAATAATATATTTTATTTAAACAAGGAAGATGCAAATGCCCACGATATTTTATTGTGTGTGAAAGAAGGAGAAAAACAAGCTACTCCAAAAGGAAAAGGAAGAGGATATAGGTATGGGTTGCCTAATGACGAATATTATTTTAAGTCTAGTGATGAAATGAAAGAATTGTTTGCAGACATTCCTGAGGCAATATCTAACATTCAGGAAATTGTAGACAAGATTGAAGTATACTCGTTAGCTAGAGATGTTCTTTTACCAGCATTTGATATTCCAGTTGAATTTCAATCGAAAGAAGACCAAGAAGACGGTGGAAAAAGAGGTGAAAATAATTATCTAAAACATATCACTTTTATTGGTGCAAAAAAACGATACGGTGAAATTACAGAGTCTATAAAAGAGCGACTTAATTTTGAATTAGAAGTTATTGAAAATACAGGATATCCAGGGTATTTTTTGATTGTAGAGGATTTTATCAGAGAGGCAAGAAAGATGGATGTTTCTGTTGGCCCAGGTAGAGGATCAGCTGCTGGTTCTGTTGTTGCGTATTGTCTTTGGATTACCAATATAGATCCCATTAAATATGACTTACTTTTTGAGCGTTTCTTAAATCCAGAACGTGTATCCATGCCTGATATTGATATTGATTTTGATGATGAAGGAAGAGGAAGAGTAATGGACTATGTAATTAATAAATATGGAGCTAACCAGGTTGCTCAAATCATCACCTATGGAACCATGGCTGCAAAATCCTCCATTCGTGATACAGCAAGAGTACTTGATTTACCACTATTTGAGGCAGATAGAATTGCTAAATTAATACCAAATGTAAAACTGAAAAATATTTTTGGAACAGATGAGAAAAGCAAAGGGAAAATTGCTGCTTTACGTTCTGAAGAAAAAGACATGGTCAACGAATTAAAAGCCATGTCAGAGGGAGACGGAATAGAATCTGAAACCATTAACAAAGCTGCTATCCTAGAAGGCTCTGTAAGAAATACAGGAATTCATGCCTGTGGAGTTATTATCACTCCCTCAGACATCACCAATTTTGTTCCGGTAGCTCTGGCAAAAGATTCAGACATGTATGTTACTCAGTTTGATAATTCTGTTGTTGAAAGTGCCGGCTTATTAAAAATGGATTTTTTAGGGTTAAAAACATTAACGCTCATAAAAGATACCGTAAAAATTGTGAAAGCCAGACATGGTGTTCTTCTAGATCCAGAAAATTTCCCGTTAGATGATGAAAAAACGTACGAATTATTTCAACGTGGTGAAACCATTGGAATTTTCCAGTATGAATCACCAGGTATGCAAAAGCATATGCGTTCTCTTAAACCTACTGTTTTTGGAGATTTAATTGCCATGAATGCATTATATAGACCTGGTCCAATGGAATATATTCCATCGTTTATTAATAGGAAACATGGCAAGGAGGATATTGAATATGATCTACCAGCTATGGAAGAATATCTAGCTGAAACTTACGGAATTACAGTATACCAAGAGCAGGTAATGTTACTTTCTCAAAAACTTGCCAACTTCACAAAAGGTGAAGCCGATGTATTAAGAAAAGCAATGGGAAAGAAGCAAGCTGCTGTCTTGGCAAAAATGAAGCCTAAATTTATCAACCAAGCAGGAGAAAATGGTCATGAATCTGAGAAACTAGAGAAAATTTGGAAAGATTGGGAAGCTTTTGCGTCTTATGCTTTTAATAAATCTCATTCTACTTGTTATGCATGGATAGCCTATCAAACAGCCTACCTCAAAGCTCACTACCCTGCAGAATACATGGCTTCTGTTCTATCCAATAACATGAATGACATTAAATCTGTTTCATTCTTTATGGAAGAATGTAAATCTATGGGCTTAGAAGTTTTAGGACCAGATATTAACGAATCTTATTTAAAATTTTCTGTAAACAAACAAGGGGCTGTTCGTTTTGGAATGGGTGCCATCAAAGGCGTGGGTAGTTCTGCTGTAAAAGCAATTATTAAAGAGCGAAAAGAAAATGGTCATTTTACATCAATTTTTGATGTAACCAAAAGAATAGATTTACGAGCGGCGAATAAAAAAGCTTTCGATGGTTTAATTTTAGCTGGAGGTTTTGATTCTTTTTCTAACACTCACAGAGCGCAATATTTTGCTGAAGATGAAAAAGGACAAACCTTTATAGAGAAAGCAATTAGATATGGGGGTAAATACCAAGAAAATTTAAATTCTGCGCAAGTCTCTTTATTTGGAGAAGCTTCAGATGTTCAATTCCCTGAACCAGATATTCCAACTTGCGAGGCCTGGGGGAATATGGAAGAACTTGCTAAAGAAAAAGAAGTCGTAGGAATTTATATTTCTGCTCATCCATTAGATGATTTTAAAAATGAATTAAAATTTTGTAATGCAAGTGTGGGTCATTTTAAAAGTGATTTGCAAAAGTATGTAGGTGCTAACTTGGTGTTTGCAGGCATCATTACAGAAGTTCAACACAAAGTTTCAAAAGCTGGAAAAGGTTGGGCTTCTTTCTTTATTGAAGACTATTTAGACAGTTTTGAGTTTCGAATTTTTGGAGAAGACTATTTAAAGTTTAAACATTTTTTAGTCTCAAATTCTTTCTTATTTGTGAGAACTACAATTCAAAAAGGATGGACAAACAAAGAGGGAGTTGAAGGGGATGCTAGGTTAAAATTTACAGAATTTAAATTATTACATGATGTAATGGATGATTTATGCAAAAAAGTTACTATTAAAATACCCGTAGAAGATATTCATGAGGAATCCATACAAAGTTTTGACACCTTGTTTAAAGAACACAAAGGAAAAAAATCTCTAAGGTTTGTAATTTATGATGTACAAGAAGAAATAGAGTTGGAAGTTCCTAGCAGAAACACAAAAATAAAGATTAGTAGTGAGCTCTTAAAAAAACTAGAGGATCAACATGTTAATTTCAAATTGAATTAAGCAGTAAGCTCAGAAAAAAATACTTCCAAACTTTGATTTTTGGAATTTAACTCTAAAATTTTTAATCCATTTTCTTTAGCAAAATCAAAAATTACAGGTCTCATATCTTCAGATGAATCAAAGGTTATATACCAAGTATTATCAAAGTTATTCTTAAAAGATATCATATTTGGTAGCATCTGAATAAATTGTTCTTCAATCTTGTAATCAAAAGTAACCTCTATAGTTTGTTCATTACTTTTCTTCAACTCTTTAATTGGTTTATCTACAAGTAATTCTCCTTTTTTTATAATAATCACTCGATCACAAACAGCCTCTACTTCTTGCATAATATGAGTAGAAAATAAAATTGTTTTATCTTTTCCTAACTCTTTAATTAAAGTTCTTATTTCTTGAATTTGGTTTGGATCTAATCCTGTGGTAGGTTCGTCTAAAACTAATACATCTGGATTGTGAATAATAGCTGCAGCTATGCCCACCCGTTGTTGATATCCTTTTGATAGTTGACCAATCTTTTTATGAACTTCTGGCTTTAAACCAACAGTATTAACAACTGTTTCAATAGCCTCTTTTGGAACCTTAAAAATTGATGCCTGAAATTGTAAATATTCCTTCACATACATATCTTCATACAATGGGTTCTGTTCGGGAAGATATCCTATATGAGCTTTTGCTTCTATCGGATTTTTTAAGACATTAATACCTGATACAAAAACAGTTCCTTTTGTAGGTAAAATAAATCCGGTTAAAATCTTCATCATGGTAGATTTCCCAGCACCATTTGGACCTAAGAACCCAATAATTTCACCTTTGCTAGCGGAAAAACTAATTTCATTTAACGCTAACTGAGTTTCATAAGATTTTGTAACAGATTGTACTTCTATAGACATAGAACAAAAGTAATTTATTTAATTTTATAACATCCACTATTTAAAAATAGTTCAAAAAAAGGTTGCCTATTTAGACAACCCTTTAATTTTTTTTAATAACAAAATAATTTTAGAAACTTATTCAATCACTAATTTTCTTGAAGTTTGTTTGGCACCATTCTTAATCTTTAACACATAGAATCCTTTAGCTGTATTTTGAAAAGAAATACTTTCAGAAAATCGTAAAGATATATTTGAGAATTGTAACTCTTTTACCAACCTTCCAGTTAAATCATATAATTGGATTTCTGCACTCTCAGTTGACTCTGCATTAAACTGCAAGTTAAAATTCCCATTGGATGGATTAGGGTATAAATTAAAACCCTCAAAAGTATCGTTATCAAAAGAAGCTGTTGCATCTATAACCTCAATGGAATAATCCTCTACCTCAGCGTCTTCACCAGTAATACAAGAGGTTTGATCTGCAAGAAAATAAAAAGTAGATACTCTCATGGTTGTTGAACCCAATAAAGCATCTGAAGGTATTGTAACAGACAAAGGGCTTAATGTTGTAGCTCCATCCTCTACATCTATGGCTGTTCCAAGGTCATACTCTTCATTTTCATCATCAAAATCACAAT
>Ga0228637_1000210_pt1 | contig 16357 bp, 15 predicted proteins | sample 47DmetaG_FD_182710 | JGI IMG/M metagenome (GOLD analysis project Ga0228637, IMG submission 182710) | Seawater microbial communities from Monterey Bay, California, United States - 47D | ecosystem: Environmental > Aquatic > Marine > Coastal | place: USA: California | collected 2016-10-25 | reverse complement strand
GTTAACTTTTAGCAATTTCTATGGGGTGTGACTAGTAATTTTCTGTGGATTTCAACTGAAAACAAACGTCACGGGCCTTTATTTTGTGTCAGAAACGACTAAAGATAGCGTCGTTATGTTACCTAGGGGAACTTTATGAAAAATCTTACAACCGCTTTCGCGCTGTCACTTTCACTTGCAGCTGGCGTCGCTCAGGCCGGCTCTATGGCCGATCCTGTTATCGAAATGGATGTGATTGTCGCTGATACAGCCACGTCTTCGTCTTCTGGCACATCGCTTGTTGCCTTGCTGGCCGTCGTGCTCGCCATCCCGCACTTCTGATCAGACAATCTCTGGCGCTACGCTCGCCACTCAATACAAAAGCGCCGCCCCAATTGATGAGGCGGCGCTTTTCTTTTCAATAGAGTGTGAGTTTAGTGTGCCGTTGCCCCTGCACCTGTCGTGGCGGCAAGACGGGCCGCAGCCGCAGCCTCTTCGGCCTCTTCATCCCACTCGATGGCCTCTGGTGTCGACACAAGGGCGCGCTTCAGAACATCGCTCACATGCTTCACAGGGATAATCTCAAGGCCCTCTTTCACATTGTCCGGAATATCTGCGAGATCTTTCTCGTTTTCTTCTGGAATGAGCACTGTCTTGATCCCGCCGCGAAGGGCCGCGAGCAGCTTCTCTTTCAGGCCACCAATCGGCATCGCGTTGCCGCGCAGGCTGACTTCACCTGTCATGGCGATGTCTTTGCGCACAGGGATCCCTGTAAGGACCGAGACAATAGACGTCACCATCGCAAGGCCCGCACTTGGCCCGTCTTTGGGCGTGGCACCATCGGGCACGTGAACGTGAATGTCGATCTTGTCGAACTTCGTCGGCTTGACGCCAATGCTCGGGCTGATCGAGCGCACATAGCTTGAGGCCGCCTCAATGCTCTCTTTCATCACATCGCCGAGCTTACCTGTGGTTTTCATGCGGCCTTTGCCCGGAAGCTTGAGGGCCTCAATATGAAGCAAGTCGCCACCAACAGAGGTATAGGCAAGCCCTGTGACAACGCCGACGGCGTTTTCGTCTTCGGCCAGACCGTGGCGGTATTTACGCACGCCAAGGAAGTCATCAAGATTGTCAGACGTCACTTTGACCGTCTCAGCTTCTTTCTTGACGATCTGTGTGACAGCCTTGCGCGCAACTTTCGCCACTTCACGCTCCAAGTTCCGCACGCCCGCCTCACGGGTGTAATAGCGGATCATGTCGGTGAGGGCCTCATCTGTCAGTTCAAATTCCTTAGCTTTGAGGCCATGGTTTTTGATCTGCTTGCTGATCAGGTGCTGTTTGGCAATCTCGCGCTTTTCGTCCTCCGTATACCCTGACAGCGGGATAATCTCCATGCGGTCCAAAAGTGGTCCAGGCATGTTGTAGCTGTTGGACGTGGTGAGGAACATTACGTTGGAGAGATCGTATTCCACCTCAAGATAATGGTCGACGAAGGTGCTGTTTTGCTCAGGATCAAGAACCTCAAGCATCGCTGACGCAGGATCGCCGCGGAAATCCTGACCCATCTTGTCGATCTCGTCGAGCAAGATCAGCGGATTTGTCGTTTTGGCCTTTTTCAGAGCCTGAATGATCTTGCCGGGCATCGAGCCGATATAGGTGCGGCGGTGACCCCGAATTTCGCTCTCGTCGCGCACGCCGCCAAGAGAGATGCGGATAAACTCGCGCCCCGTCGCTTTGGCAACGGACTTCCCAAGCGAGGTCTTACCCACACCGGGAGGGCCGACAAGGCACATGATCGGGCCCTTCAGCTTCTGGCTACGCTGCTGTACCGCGAGATACTCGACAATACGTTCCTTAACCTTTTCAAGACCATAGTGGTCATCATCCAGCACCTTCTCGGCGCGGGTCAGGTCTTTTTTCACGCGTGATTTAACACCCCACGGAATGCTGAGCATCCAGTCAAGATAGTTGCGCACAACGGTCGCCTCAGCGGACATGGGCGACATGTTCTTGAGCTTTTTGAGCTCGGCATCCGCTTTTTCTTTGGCCTCTTTGGAGAGCTTGGTCTTGCTGATACGGTCTTCGAGCTCGGCCAATTCGCCCTCGCCCTCTTCCCCGTCGCCCAGCTCCTTCTGGATCGCCTTCATCTGCTCGTTAAGATAATACTCGCGCTGCGTGCGTTCCATCTGGGACTTGACGCGCGTTTTGATCTTCTTCTCGACTTGCAACACGCTCATTTCGCCCTGCATCAGGCCGTAGACCTTCTCCAGACGGGCGCTTACATCCAGCGTCTCAAGAAGCTCCTGCTTCTGATCCACTTCGATACCGAGATGTCCTGCGACGAGGTCTGCCAGTTTTTCTGGCTCTTGGGCTTCGCCCACAGCGGCCAGAGCCTCTTCGGGGATATTCTTGCGCACTTTGGCATAGCGCTCAAATTCGTTGCCGACGGTGCGCAAGAGCGCTTCGATCGTGGCCTCATCGCCCAACTCTTCGTCCAACGCCTCGGCACTGGCTTCAAAAAACTCAGGGTTGTCGAGATAGCCCGTTATGCTGACCCGCGCGACCCCTTCGACAAGCACTTTTACTGTCCCATCGGGAAGCTTGAGGAGCTGCAGCACATTGGCCAGCACGCCCACTTGGTAAATGCCGTTTGTATCAGGGTCATCCTCGCCAGGATCAACCTGCGCCGCGAGCAGGATCTGCTTGCCGTCATTCATAACCTCTTCCAGCGCGCGAACCGATTTTTCACGGCCCACAAAAAGCGGCACGATCATGTGGGGGAAAACCACAATGTCGCGCAACGGCAGTACTGGGTAGGAGGCGTTCAATTCTTCTGTCATGCTCTTGTCCTGTTCAGTGGCAAGGCCTTGCACCCCTCTTCTGAGGCAGCATCAAAGCCTTCCGCGTTTAAGAGTGTTAACTTGGGTGTTGCCCGCACCCATTTCAACACGAATTCTCGGTTAAGATGCCTTTCGGCGCGTCAATCAGCAAGGCTCAAATGCTATGGTTTTGCGACAGATTTCGCCCAAACAGCTTTGTGGCAGGAGAAATCAGGCCCGCACTGGTCCATAATCGGGGATTTGCAGTAATCCTGTAAGTCAAAGCCAGACACAGCTTTGTGACTGGGTGATGTGCAAAAGGATGTGCATATTCAGGGCGGTTGCGGCGGCCAATCCACTCCGCCGCGCGACAGGAATGGTGACACCACCCCGTGAAGAGGAGGGGACTATAACGCCCAAGGCAAGGCTGCGTGCATCTTGGCACAAAAACAAGACACTCGCGCCTTTACGCGGCGCGCGCCTATCCCTATATAATCAGTCAGGAACTAAAGGACGCCCTTATGACTGAAATGATCGATCCCATCGAAGGCACACCGCTGATTGCTCCGTCCGATACGGGCCATCCACTCTACGAAAATATCGTTGAGGCTTGCCGTTCGGTCTATGACCCTGAAATTCCAGTTAATATCTATGATCTTGGCCTGATCTACACGATCGAAATCAACGATCAGGGCGAAGTGCGTGTCTTGATGAGCCTTACAGCTCCGGGCTGCCCTGTTGCCGGTGAAATGCCCGGCTGGGTTGCGGAAGCGATTGAGCCGCTAGAAGGCGTCAAACAAGTGGACGTAGAACTTGTCTGGTCCCCACCTTGGGGCATGGACATGATGTCCGACGAAGCCCGACTTGAACTCGGCTTTATGTAATTTAGCCAAACGCTTAGGAGATACTTCTCATGTTCGGCATTCCAGGCAAACAAGCGGTTACAATGACAGAGGCTGCTGCCGCCCAGATCCGTAAGCTCATGGAGGCCAAAGGCCACAAGGGCCTGCGCATTGGCGTCAAAAAAGGCGGCTGTGCGGGCATGGAGTATACGATGGAATATGTCGATGCTCTGGCTGAGCATGACGAAGTCGTAGAAGAAAACGGTGCGCGGATTCTGATCGCACCGATGGCACAGATGTTCCTCTTCGGGACCGAGATCGATTATGAAATCTCGCTTCTCGAAGCGGGCTTCAAGTTCAACAACCCGAATGTCGAAGACGCTTGCGGTTGCGGCGAATCCATCAAATTCAAAGACGTCGAAGCTCTCGCGGCAGATCTTGGTCAAGTTCCCAATCTACGCTGAACCGAGACCAAAGGCGTCTGTCCACTTCTTCTTTCCATAAATATCCCAGGGGGGCTTCATAAGCCCGTGGGCTTATGAAGTGGTTGACCAATCAGTCAGCCTTTGCCCTGCAGGTGAACATAAGTCTCGTCATACCGCCGCTTGAGATAGGCCCCTGCTGAAATCGGCTCGGCCCCTTCTGCGCTTACATCGGTATCGTGGTTCGGATTGAAAAACATCGGCACAGAAATCCGTTCCGCACCTGAGCCAACAACACGGTGCAGCGTGGCTTTCACGCGTCCACCTGTCCACATCTCCAACATTTCACCAAAGTTTATGACAAATTCCCCCGGCGCCACATCAACCGCGTGCCAGTCTCCATCGGCGCCGAGAACTTCAAGACCTGCAGTGCCATCTCCCGTGAGAAGCGTTAGGCAGCCGTAGTCCGTATGAGCCGCGATGCCGAAATCCTTCTCGCCTGCCCAATCCGGACGCGCAGGGTAATAATTGCCGCGCAAGAGTGCCATGGGCCGCGTAAAACGACTGTCAAAATAGCCAGCTTCGCGCTCTGCCACTTCCGCAATATGGCCCAGAAGCGCGCGGCACAATGTGATCGCCCCTGCATAATACTCTTGAACCGTTGCTTGAAAGCCCTCTGGCGCCGTGGGCCATTGGTTGTCCCCATAGACAAGCAACCCCTCTGCGCGCAGCGGGTCGTCTTTGCCAAGCTCAAAACCGCAGTCAAACACTTCTTTGTAATCAGGGTTGGCCATCGGATCGACCTGCTCTGAACCGCTTGCGCCCCAGCCACGGTTTGACCCTGTCGCAGCCATATCGACTTTAGATTTCTCTGCGTTTGATTGGGCAAAGAATGCCCCATAGGCCTTGATCAACGCATCGACATTTTCTTTTGAAATCGGTGTGTTGTTTATTTTGAGGAAACCTGTCTCAAGCACACCACGGCGCAGTTTGGCGCGGGTGCTTGGGTCATGCGCTTGCAGCGCGCCAAAGTCGATCTGGTCAATCATATCAAGGATCCTCATCACTTTCGCTGCCTTTCTAGCCATCTTCTGGCGACACGCAACCGCACGAGTTCTATATTGGCCCCGCGCGGTCAAGCTGCTAGGAGATTTGAAAGAGATAAGGAGCGAATGATGCGGCGCAAACTGGCAGCAGGCAACTGGAAGATGAACGGAACACAGGCCAATCTTGTGGAGATTGGCAAGCTCGCAACCGCCCATGGTGAGAGCGCTGTTGATATCCTGATCTGCCCACCTGCGACATTGCTGCATGCCGCAACCTCCTATGCGCCGCTCAAATTTGGCGCGCAAGATTGCCACATGCTGCCTTCGGGGGCGCATACGGGTGACATTTCGGCGGCACAGATCAAGGATGCAGGTGGCAGTGCTGTGATTGTCGGGCATTCTGAGCGCCGCGAAGCGCATGAAGAGCATTCCGAGATCGTCCGTGCAAAAGCCCGAGCGGCACAAGCCGAAGGGCTGATGGCGATTGTCTGCATGGGCGAAAGTGCCGCTCAGCGTGAAGCACAGAACACTCTAGATATCATAGGTGGACAACTGGCAGGCTCGATTCCTGACAACGCAACGGGCGAAAACCTTGTTGTCGCTTATGAGCCGATTTGGGCGATTGGCACTGGGCTCGTGCCTACGCTTGCGCAGATCGGTGAGGTCCATGACTTTATTCGCGCGCGTCTGGAGCGCCGGTTTGGTGCAGGTGTGGGCCGTTCGGTACGTATTTTGTATGGTGGTTCGGTCAAGCCTGACAATGCCGCCGAGATATTCACTGTCCCCAATGTCGATGGTGCACTTGTGGGTGGGGCTTCGCTGACAGCAGACGCCTTCTCCCCTATTATCAAAGCGCTGGAAGCCGTTTAAGCACGGCGCTTCTCCAACCGATCAAACGGAAAAAGGCGGCGCTCATGACAAGCGCCGCCTTTTTTGTAGAGAGCGCTTGCGCCCCTTTATTTGGTGATGATCTCAGGTCCCATCAGCAAGGTCGGCAACCATGTCGAAATGGCTGGGATATAAGTGACCATGATAAGGAAGATGAAAAGAACGCCCGTGAACGGGAGTGCCGCTTTCACCACCCGCATCATTGACATACCCGCGACCCCAGAGGTCACAAACAAGTTGAGCCCCACTGGTGGTGTGATCATCCCGATTTCCATGTTCACAACCATGATGATCCCGAGATGAATCGGGTCGATCCCCAATTCGATCGCGATCGGAAACACCAGCGGTGCGACGATGATCAGGAGGCCTGACGGCTCCATGAACTGGCCACCAATGAGCAGGATCACGTTGACGATCACAAGGAACATGATCGGCCCAAGGCCCGCATCGAGCATCGCCGAGGCGATTTTCTGCGGAATTTGCTCATCTGTCAGGACATGCTTCAGGATCAGCGCGTTGGCGATGATAAACATCAGCGTAATCGTGAGCTTGCCTGCGTCCAGCAGTGTGTTGCGCGTATCAACATGAAAGAAGGCCGTCACAAGCGCCTTAGGCTTTTCAAGAAGCGTAAGGTTGCGATGCCCGTCCTTGCCTGCAAGCGGACCGATGTCACGATAGATAAACACCGCTGCGATAAAGGAATAGACCGCCGCAACAGCCGCCGCCTCTGTGGGCGTGAAGATCGCCCCTGTCAGGCCCGGAACACCGTAGATACCCACCATGATGATGATGATCAGAAGCAGACCCCAGAAGGCATCGCCAAAGCTGCGGGCCACTTCACCCCAGCCGAGCCATTCGCCCTTGGGCATGTTGCGGATGCGCGCCATGATATAGATCGTGATCATGAGCATAAGCCCCGCCATGATCCCAGGGATAACGCCAGCAAGGAACATACGGCCCACCGAAACATCAGTCGCTGAGGCATAAACCACCATAACGATAGAGGGTGGAATAAGGATACCGAGTGTCCCCGCGTTGGCGATCACACCTGCGGCGAAGTCCTTGGTGTAGCCCGCTTCACGCATCGCTGCGATAACGATTGTCCCGATGGCGACCACTGTCGCGGGCGAAGAGCCAGAGAGCGCCGCAAACATCATACAGGCAAAAACGCCCGCAATCGCAAGACCGCCTCGCAGGTGACCCACACAGGCGATGGAGAAGCGGATGATCCGCTTGGCGACACCACCTGTCTACATAAACGAAGACGCGAGAATGAAGAACGGGATCGCGAGCAGCGTGTAATGCCCAGCCATTGCCTGAAACAACGACTGCGCCACAGAGGCAAGCGACGTATCACTCAAGACCAGAAGGAAAACCACCGAGCTGACGCCGAGCGAAACGGCAATCGGCACGCCGATCAGCATCAGGCCGATAATCAGGCCAAAAAGAATTGCAACTTCCATAAATCAGTCCCCCTGCCCGTGGGCGCGGCGCGCGTCTTCAACGGCGTCCTCGGCCTCATGGCTCACAATCAGGCTCGTGGCCTCGCCCGTCCACACCCGCACCGTCGCCTGAATAAAACGGAACAGCATCAGAGCCATGCCAAACGGCAGGATCACATAGGGAATGAAGCGTGGCAGTTTTTCATATTCCTCGCCCTCGTTCATCAAAGGCTCCAGAAACCGTAGGATCTCGGGCAGCGGGATATCCTCCACACCATACCAAGCGCGATAAGAGGTTGCGCGCATCTCTTCAAAGCCCGTCGGGAACCAGCGACCTGTCGTTTGCGGCAGGTTGGCAAAGTTAGCCCAGTAATCCCAAGCACCTTTGAGCAGCAAGAAGGCGTAGCCTATGCAGATCGCTCCCACGACCAAAGCCAAGACTTTGCGCACGCGCGCGGAAAAAAGGTTGATTACTGTATCCACGCCAAGGTTCGAGGTGGTTTTGATTGCGTAAGACACCCCAAAGAGCACCAGCCACGCAAACAGAAATGTCACCGTCTCAAGAACCCAGATCATGCTGGTATTGAAGAGGTAGCGCAAAACAACGTTGATGAAGGTCAGAAGCGTCATCATGCCGAGAATAAAGGCGATAATGGTTTCTTCCAGTTCGTTGACGAAACGACCCACCGGTCCCTTTGCCTTATAGCCATGAGCCATAGTCATTCGCTCCTATGATAGAGGAAAGAGTAGCGCGCAGGCCCAGCCGTCTGTTGGGCCGGGCCTGCGTCTTTCGGTCAAATGCGAAGCTTAGAACTGCGCGTTGATCGCTTGGGCCGCGTCGATGTTTTCTTGGCCAACATCGTCTTTGAACTGACCCCAAACTGGCATCATTGCATCAACCCAAGCCTGACGGCTTGCCGCGTCAAGCTCGCGGATTGTTGTGCCTGCGTCCAGAATGGCTTGGCGGGCGTCGCCGTCCACTTTGCCAACAGCAGCGTTACGCTCGGTGCTGACTTCGTTGAGGATCGTTGCGAGTTGTGTGCGCATGTCCTCATCGAGGCTATCCCACCAGTCCGTTCCAACAACGACCATGTAGTCGATGATGCCGTGGTTGGTTTCTGTGATGCCGTCCTGAACTTCGAAGAACTTCTGGCCGTAGATGTTTGACCATGTGTTCTCTTGTCCGTCTACAACGCCAGTTTGCAGCGCACCGTACACTTCAGAGAAGGCCATAGGCTGCGGGCTCACGCCAATCGCTTCCATTTGCGCCTTGATCACGTCTGATGGCTGCACGCGGAACTTGAGGCCAGCGGCATCTGTTGGCAGGTTGAGTGGCTTGTTGGCCGACATCTGCTTCATGCCGTTGTGCCAGAACTCAAGACCGAGAAGACCACGACGTGTCATCGAAGCTTTCATCGCTTGGCCAGTGTCCGAGCTTTGGAATGCGTCTACAGCGTTGATGTTCTTGAACATGAACGGCAAGTCGAAGATGCGGAATTGCTTGGTGAACTGCTCAAATTTTGACAGGCTTGGTGCCGCCATCTGAACATCGCCCTGCAGCATCGCTTCCAGAACTTGGTCATCATCATAGAGCGTTGAGTTCGGGAAGACTTCCATGCAGGCCTTGCCGTTCATCTCAGTGTTGATGCGCTCTTGCAGAAGCGAGGCGGCAATACCCTTTGGGTGCTTGTCTGTGTTTGTAACGTGGCTGAATTTGATAACCATTTCGCCATCGTCGCATGCCGCTGAAACAGCGCCAGCTGAGACTGTGAGCGACAAAGCCGTCAGAGTTGTTGTGATAAATTTCATAGATATCTCCTCCCAGAGTTCAGAATCACTTCGCCTGCACTCCCATACAGGCGGATGAGCAATCTTTCGCCACTCTGCCTTGCCCACGCAAGATTGAGATTTTTTGACGTAATTTCAGAGTCTTAAAATTGCGCCTATGCTTTGCTGTGCGAAATTTCGCACAACCCAACAATACAAACGTGCGATAAACCGCACAGTTTCAGATTTTCTTTTTCGTCGAATACTTCGAGATCGAGCCCAAAGGCGCGCCTCGATGTGCACAGCGTTCCAAGCCGTTCAGCGGCGGTAATCGTCTGGCTTAATGTCATAGCGCGCGAGCTTGTCGTAAAACGTCTTGCGCGGCAGCTTTAGCGCTTCGGCAGCGGCGCTGGCTTTGCCATTTTGCCGCCCAAGAGCTGCAATCAGAAGCGAGCGTTCGACCCGCGCCATCTGCTCCGCAAGCCCCAGATCGCCCGCATTCCCGACCGTATCTGCCATCCCAAGCACAAAGCGCATCGCGGCGCTCATAAGCGAGCGGGTATTGCCAGGCCAGTCCTGAGCCATCAACGCCGAAAGTGTATCTGGTGAAATTTCGGGGCTCACAAGGCCCGCTTGCTCAGCCGCTTGGCGCACATAATGTTGGAATATAACAGGGATATCCTCGGGCCGTTCGCTGAGGGCAGGAATGCGCAAGCTCATCCCCTCAAGGCGATAGAACAGCTCCGCATTGAAGCGCCCTGCCTCAACGACCTCTTGCAAGTCACCAGAACACCCCGCGATCAAACGCGTCGCCAGTCCCGCATCGAGCCGCTCCGCCATGGAATATTGCAGGCTTGCCGGCAATGTATCGATCTCATCCAGAAACAACGTCCCTTCTGCCGCATCGTGAAGTGCGGCTTCAAACCCTGCCACATCCAGCGCTGACGATTGACGGCGCACAAAAGGCCCTCCACGACGGCGCGAACTCAAATGCACCACCTCGGCGACTTTTGCGATTCCTGCACCTCGCGGCCCTGTCACAAGCGCCTCAACATCAAGCCGTGCGAGCTTGCGCACCCTGCTGCGCAAATCCTCGGCTTTTTGAGACGTCCCAAAAATCATCCGCGCGGCAGCGTCTCCCGCCAGCGCCTCAGCCTTCAAAGCGCGGTTTTCCAGAACAAGCGCTCTTGTCGTCAATGCACGGCGCAGCACGGCCAGCAAAGCCTCTGGCGCACAGGGCTTTTCAAGAAAGTCAAACGCGCCCTCGCCCATCGCCTTCACGGCCATCGGGATGTCACCCTCCCCAGTCAGCAAAATCACAGGCAGTTCAGGATCCACGCCTCGCGCATGCGCCAAGAGGTGAAAGCCATCGCGTCCGGGCATGCGCATATCTGAAAGCACAGCTCCGTCAAACTCGGCGCTGATATGATCTTTGGCTTCAATAAACGAGCCCGCCAAAACAGGCCGAAGCCCCTCCAACTCAAGCGTCTGTGCAAGAGCGTCGCGCACCGCGCGATCATCATCCACAATCAGAACTATCTTGCTCATACCGAACTCTCCTCGCGCCAACGTTCCAGCTCGACAGTAAAGACAGCGCCTCGCGCGCCTTCTGTCATGCTCGCATTGCGCCCTGTAATCTTGCCACCAAAGCTTTCTATCAAACCATAAGAGATCGACAGGCCAAGCCCCATCCCCTCGGCACTGCCCACAGCTTTTGTGGAGTAAAACGGTTCAAATATCTTCTCAGGGTCCGTGATCCCTGGCCCTGTATCGCGCACATCCACCATCAGGCGCTCGCCCGCATGGCAGCGAATTCGGATAGTCTTCTCCCCCGCCTGCCCCTGCATCGCATCTGCGGCATTGGTGATCAGATTGACAAAGACCTGCCCCAACCTGACCTCGCCCGCTTTGACATAGTAGGGTGTTTTAGGCGCCGTCCAGTCCATCGTAACGCCCGCCTCGGCGAGACGCGTCTCAGTCAAATCCACAGCCGAGTTGATCACGTTGCCCAGCTCGATCCGCCCCATTGGCTCGCTTTCATTGCGCGCAAAGGCCCTGAGATTCTTGATGATCCGCGCCGCTCGTGCGCTGAGAGCAGAAATGCGCTTGAGGTTGTCCTCGGCCACATCGCGCTTACCCTGCGCCAAAAAGCGCACACCGTTTTCAGCGAACTGCCCAATCGCCATGAGCGGCTGGTTCAGCTCATGACTGATCCCCGCACTCATCTGCCCCAAGGCACTCAGCTTGCCCGCTTGCACAAGGTCAGCCTGCGCGCGGCGCAACTCGCCTGTACGGGCCTCAACCCGCGCTTCAAGCTGACGGTTGGCCGAAAGAAGCGTGCGCCGCCGCTCTGTAACCAAAAACAGGATCGCTCCAAAAGCCACCAAGACCGCCGCCACGACCAAGGCCTGCAACCCAGCAAGCCGCTCCGCAGGCGCGACATCCACAAGCGCCTCGGCCCGCATCGCCATCACGGGCATCTCTTTTGTAAGATGCAGCGCGCGGCGCGGAATATACGGCCCAAGAGCCAGCTCCCATATTTCCTCGCCGCCCTGCAAGCTCTGAACAATCCGGCCCTCAGCACCGTCCTGTAGCACCAGTCCCGCATCTTCGGCCCGCACTTCAGCAAAAACAAGTTCGGAGCGGTTTGCCATAAAGACACGCCCATCAACGTTGGTGAAAAAGACAGCAGGCGAGCTTTAGCGCCAGCCGTATTCCAGCTCATCAATATCCACGACCACAAGCAACATCGCCCGCACACGCCCGTCACGGCCAAAATCAGGCGCCGCATAGAAATAGGCCCGCCGCGCGCCAGCTTGGCCCTGCACAATCCCGTGCCCTGTGCCAAGCGCGCCCTGCGCGGCACGCGCGCGCCAGGGCCCCTCAAGCGCCTCAGCTCCCAGAGTTTCTCCAGCCTGAGCCAGCAACACTCCTTCGCGGCTCACGTAAGCGAGCGCCAACGCCCCTGTCTTATCCGCAGCGCTGCGCAAGAAATCCTCCGCAGCCTCGCGTCTCAGGGCCTCTCCCGCGCCCGCGCCTGTCAAGGCTTCAAGACTGGGATGATCGGCCATCATGACTGCAAGCTCTTGATAGCGCTGGAGACGCGTCGCAAAGCGATCACCCGCCAAAGCAAGGTCTGCTTGCCCGCGCGCTTTAAGCTGCTCCATAGCCTGTGCCAGCCCGTAGCGATACACCCCGAAACTCACAGCCAGAACCAGCGCCAAAAATGCGCCCCATAGCCCCAACCTGATCAGAATACTTTGCCTCATGGGCCCTGCATAGCCTCTGCTCTGGCTCTTGCAAAGCCTCTAGCCGTCAGCGCCGGCCACCAACCTCAAAAGACAGCTTGGCCTTTCACTCTCTCGAAATATCACTGGGGTGCGGGGCTGACCCCCGCGGCATCACTCATGCGCAGGATCGTCCCGCTTAGAGAGGCAGCATCGTTGTGTGCTTGATCTCTTCCATCGACAAAAGCGCTGTGACATTGTGGATTTTCACTTCCGAAATCAGTGCCTGATAGAAGACATCATACGCGCGCGCATTGGGGACACGCACTTTCAGGATGTAGTCGATATCCCCTGCCAAGCGGTGTGCTTCCATCACTTCTGGCCGCTCGTGCAGTGCCCGCAAGAACGCATCCTGCCAATGCTTCTCATGTTCGCTCGTACGAATGAGAACAAAGAAACAAGCTTCAAGCCCAAGCGCCTCGGCATCCAGAAGCACGGTCTGCTGGCGGATCACACCGCTCTCTTTCATTTTGCGAATCCGGTTCCAGACAGGCGTCTTTGAGCTGCCCACTTGCGTGGCAATCTCATCCAAAGACTGCGCTCCGTCGCGTTGCAGCTCTGCCAGAATTTTCCGATCCAGCTCATCCAGACGAACAGACATTCCCGCTTCCTTCTCAAATCCAAACGCTCATCATGCTTGCTGCGCAAATTGAAACACATGTCCTTATTTGCAGCAGCTACTGGCGTCATATTGGAACAATTTCCTATATTCAAGCGGAACGTTAAGGATGAACGCCATGCAACATTACCCTGTTTTTCTCAACACACGCGCTGCACGCATTATACTTTCAGGTGGCGGCGAGGCGGCGTTGGCCAAGCTGCGTTTGCTTATGAAAACCGAAGCCAATTTGCATGTCTTTGCGCCAGACGCGGCACCCGAAATCATCGACTGGGCAAACGCAGGCGCACTCACACTTCATCGTCGGGCTCTCAAAGCGGAAGATGTCGCAGGCGCGGCGCTCGTTTATGCAGCCGATGAGGCCGAGGCCAGAGACAGCGAGACCGCAACTCTTGCCCACAGCGCCCGCGTCTTACTCAACATTGTCGATAATCTTGAAGGCAGTGACTTTATCACGCCCGCAATTGTAGATCGTGACCCCGTCACCATCGCCATTGGTACAGAAGGCGCGGCCCCCGTGCTCGCCCGCCAGATCAAAGCCGATCTTGAAGCGCGCCTGCCGTCCTCACTCGGTGCGCTGGCACGGATCGGCAAGGCCTTCCGCCACGCTGCCGACACCCTGCCGATGGGCCGGGCCCGTCGCGCCTTCTGGTCAGAGTATTACACCAAGACTGGTCCAGCCAGTATCTCCAAGGGCGAAGCGGCGACCAAAGCCGCGCTTGACACCCTGTTGGCGCAGCACCTCACCGAAGCGCCTGCCGAGGGCCATGTCGTATTTGCGGGCGCGGGCCCCGGAGACCCCGAGCTGCTCACACTCAAGGCCCGCCGCGCGCTGCATGAAGCGGATGTGGTGATCTATGATCGCCTTGTTTCTCCCGCTATTCTGGAGCTTGCGCGCCGTGAGGCGCTTATGCTCTCGGCAGGCAAAGAGGGCTTTGGCGCTGCCATGTCACAAGCTGATATCAATGCGCTCATTGTCAAACACGCAAGCGCGGGCGTGCAGGTTCTGCGCCTCAAGGGCGGGGATCCTGCTGTCTTTGCGCGTTTGGATGAAGAGATTGAGGCCTGCGAAGCGCATGACATTGCCTTCAGCATTATCCCAGGAATCACAGCAGCGTCGGCCTCGGCTGCGGCCTTGGGCCAAAGCCTCACCAAACGGGGCCGCAACACCGAGGCCCGCCTTGTGACAGGGCATGACATGCAGGGATATGCCGATCAGGACTGGAAGAGCCTCGCGCGCGCAGGCGAAGTCGCTGCCATCTATATGGGCAAGCGCGCCGCGCGGTTCATTCAAGGCCGCCTGCTGATGCATGGCGCTGCGGCAAACACGCCCGTCAGCCTTGTGGAGAACGCGAGCCTGCCCAACCAACGCATCGTTGCCACCACACTCGGCCAATTGCCAAACGCTTTGGCAGAGGCCGCGCTCACAGGCCCTGCGCTTACGCTTCTGGGCCTTGCCCCAAGAGACGCAGTGGCCCCCACTCTCAAACAGGAGGTCGCACAATGACGCCGAGCCTGATCACTGCCAATGCGCTCCTTGAGGGCGATGTCATTTACCTCACGGCCCAAGGCAGCTGGGCAAGAACAATGGCTGATGCCGAAGTCTTCACCGACGAGGCCGTGGCCGAGGAGCGCCTCTTCTCCGTCAATCCTTCCGAGGCTGTCGGCGCTTATCTTATGCCCGTGAGCCTTGCGGACGGCTCGCCCGCTCCCTTGCATTTTCGCGAGGCATTTCGTGCCACAGGCCCCTCCAACCGCTTTCACGGCAAACAAACCGAGGCTTTTTGAAATGTATCAATATGCAGACTTTGACAGAGCCTTTATCGCCGCGCGCAACGCGCAGTTTCGTGCTCAGGTCGCGCGGCGCATTTCTGGCGAACTTTCAGAAGATGAATTCAAGCCGCTGCGCCTGATGAACGGCGTCTATTTGCAGCTGCACGCCTATATGCTGCGCGTGGCGATACCCTATGGAACGCTCAACAGCGCCCAAATGGGTGTGCTTGCGGATTTGGCCGAGACTTATGACAAAGGCTACGGCCACTTCACCACCCGTCAGAACATTCAATACAATTGGCCAAAGCTTGGCGACATTCCCGATATGCTAGATGATCTCGCGCGCGTCGGCCTGCACGCGATCCAGACCTCAGGCAACACCATCCGTAACGTGACCGCTGACCACTTCGCAGGTGCGGCTGCAGATGAGCTGGCCGACCCGCGCCCCATTGCCGAACTGATCCGCCAATGGAGCACCGACCACCCAGAGTTTCAGTTCTTGCCACGCAAATTCAAAGTCGCTGTAACAGGCAGCCCCAATGACCGCGCAGTGACCGCCGCGCATGACATAGGGCTGCGCATTGTTGCCCGTGACGGCGCACTTGGGTATCAGGTTTTGGTCGGCGGCGGCCTCGGTCGTACCCCCATGATTGGCAAAGTTATCAAGGACTTCTTACCCGAAGCTGATCTCTTGCCTTACCTTGAGGCTGTGGTCTCCGTGTGGAATACTCTCGGACGGCGCGACAACAAATATAAGGCGCGCATCAAGATCACAGTCCATGAGCACGGCGTTGCGGAAATATCCCGTCTTGTGGAGGAGCGTTTTGCGCTGATCCGCCCAACGTTTAGTGGCGTTGATCAGATCCTTCTGGCTGATATCCGCGCCCAATTTGCCCCGCCCGTTTTTCGCGCGGCGCCCCTCGTGGCCTATGACGCAGCTTACGTCGCTGACCCCGTGTTTCGCGCTTGGGCCGATACCAACCTTGCGCGCCATAAACGGGCAGATCATGCCATCGTGACAATCTCTCTGAAAGCCCACGGCGAGACGCCCGGCGATGCGACTGTCGCGCAAATGCGCCTTATGGCCGATCTTGCTGCGCGCTTTGGCTATGACGCCCTGCGCATCTCTCACGAGCAAAACGTGATCTTGCCTCATGTTGCGCGCGCCGACCTGCCGACGCTTCACGCCGCGCTGAAAGCGCAAGGTCTCGCAACGGCCAATATCGGCCTTCTAAGCGATATCATTGCTTGCCCCGGCATGGATTATTGCGCCCTCGCGACGGCGCGCTCCATCCCCGTTGCGCAAGACTTGGCACAGCACTTTGACGCGCTCAAGCTTGAGCACGACATCGGGCCACTGAAGCTAAAAATTTCGGGCTGCATCAACGCCTGTGGGCATCATCACGTGGGCCATATCGGTATCTTGGGCCACGTGATGATGCCCACAGGCGTTGATGCAGCCCGAAATTTTTA
>Ga0228637_1000178_pt1 | contig 17479 bp, 26 predicted proteins | sample 47DmetaG_FD_182710 | JGI IMG/M metagenome (GOLD analysis project Ga0228637, IMG submission 182710) | Seawater microbial communities from Monterey Bay, California, United States - 47D | ecosystem: Environmental > Aquatic > Marine > Coastal | place: USA: California | collected 2016-10-25 | reverse complement strand
GCACCTACTGAACTCTAATGTTTCAACACATCACGCACCCTATATCCGGTATCGTTGGATCTGCTATCGCTTTCATGTCAACCTTACCTGAAAACCTAGATATGGGAATCCAACTCCTCTCGACTTTTCTCGGCTTGATTATCGCCGTCCTCTCTGCTATAACGGCAGTTGAAAAATTCCGCAACCGCAAGAAATGATTGATTACATCTTAGAAAACAAAGAGCAACTCTTCGGGGTTGTCACCGCCATCATTGCAGCCGCGTCCGCTATCGCTGCCCTTACACCGACGCCGAAGGATGATACCTTTGTCGGTAAGGCATATAAGATCGTTGACTGGCTCGCGCTTAACGTGTTCAAGGCTAAGGATAAGTGATTAAGCTGCTCACTGAGCTAATCAAGGCGTATGTCGCTACGTTGAATTGGAAAAGAAGGAAATTCATTTATGAGCTGGAAGATGAAATCGATGATCTCGCTGCTGACGGCTCTCCTGCTGCCAAGCTGCGTATCGAAAGGATATCAAGACGCCTCCGCTTTGAACAGAAGTGCGCTCTACGATCCACCAACAGTGACCTTAATTGAAGGTGCTGAGTATCAGTTTAAGGAAGGCATCTTCGTAGGCAGTGGCCAGAAGTTTCACAGTGACTACAGCTACCGCCGCGCTATTATTATCGCGAAATGAAGCCAAGCCAAATACTCGACAAGATTCTAGAACTGATAGCCGCTTACAGAGTGGCTAAAGCTGCCAAGCGCAAGAAGGTTAAGAAGCTCAAGAAGGTCGCTATTTGTGTTGGCCACAGCCGGATAGGCGACAAAGGCGCAAGCTCTGTCGGCGGTGTGGACGAGTGGACTTACAACAAGAAGGTCGCAGACCTGTTGCAGAACCACCTACGCCACCAAGGCATTCAATCGGTAGTCTTTGACGACTACCCGTCAGAGAGCTACAGCCGTGCGATGGACTGGTTAGGTCAGAGCGTTGCGAAGGAGAAGTGCGACATCGCGATTGAGCTGCACTTCAATAGCTACTCAAGCACGAAAGCAGAGGGCTACGAATACCTGCATTACCACACCAGCAACAACGGTCGCCGTTTAGCTGAGTGTTTCCGCAAAGCCCAATCTGAAACCTTTAAGGTGCAGAAGGACAGGGGCGTAAAGGCGATTGAGCCAGACGGTCGGGGAGCCGGATTCTTGCGGAGCGTCCCACCACCTGCCGTGATCTGCGAGCCGTTCTTCGGCAGTTCTCCGAAGGAATGGATACTAATGGATAACAAGCACTCACTACTAGCCGACACATACGCACAGGCGATTGTCGAATACTTTAACAACGCATGAGGAACTACCGAAAAGAATACGACAACTACCAAGGTAAACCGGAACAGAAAAAGAATCGGGCTAGCCGTAATGGCGCACGTCGTAAGATGAAGAAGCTTTTAGGCAAGCGGGTCAAAGGTAAGGACGTTGACCACAAAGACGGGAATCCAAAAAACAACTCGCGTAAAAATTTAAGATTACTCAGCAAATCAAGAAACCGATCTAGAAAGTGAAATCACTAAAGTCAGTCATGATCGCTGGTCAGCGGATCAAGATCCAAAAGGCTGAGTTAGATGATTGTTACGGACAGTATTTACACGAGAAACGAATAATCCAGTTACATAACAAACTACCGGAACACGAAATCATACCGACCTTACGTCATGAAATGTTACACGCCTCCTTCCATATCTCTGGCATCTCGTTCTGCGAGAGCTTTCAGGAAGAAGCCTGTATCCGTTGCATCGACGAGGTTTTCTTTCCAGCCTACGAACGAATCCTTAAACGCTTAAAATAATGCCAGACCAATTTAAAGACGCCGTCGAGAAGCGTGTGCTAGCCATATCGAAAAACTCTAGTAGTGAGCCGACCGTAACTCCTATGATTCTCAAGTATGAGAAGTTCTCCCCTAAACCTTACGCAGACTTTAAGCAGACTAGTATTGGTTACGGGACGAAGGCCGAAAAAGGTGAGACATCTATTGATGAAAAGACTGCCCGTAAAAGAGCGGTTGATCGGATTCAAGGGGACCGGAAGGTTGTCTTAGGTGCCATGAAAAAGTGGGGTTACAACTGGTCTCCTGCACAAGTAAACGCCTTAACTAGTTTCCGGTATAACGTAGGTAATATTGGAGAGGTGACTGGTAATGGTAAACGGAGCGATGCTGAAATCGCTGCGGCGATTCCTTTATACAACAAGGTAACGGAGAAGGGTAAGTCCGTTCCTTCTGATGGACTTACTAAGCGTCGGACAGAAGAAGCGAACATGTTTAAGACAGGGATGAAACAGAAAGAGGGCGTAGAAATCGTTAGGGGGAAATGAAAAAGAAATCAAAAGTCAACGAGGCGGGCAACTACACAAAGCCTACAATGAGGAAGCGTTTGTTTAATTCAATCAAAGCCGGAACAAAGGGCGGTAAAGCTGGCCAGTGGTCAGCCCGCAAAGCACAACTACTAGCAGCACGATACAAGAAAGCAGGAGGAGGATACAGAGACTAATGAAAAATTTCAAACCACACATGATGTATGATAAGTCTGGCAAAGGCTACAAGGCTAACACCTACGAGCAGCACCTTGCCATGAAGAAGAAAGGCTACGGCCACACTAAGCCGTCTACTAAGAAGAAGGCTAAGAAGATCATCCGTAAAAGATCCGGTTACTAATGCCTAAGAAAGCTTCACAGAGATCTCTCGACAACTGGACACGGGAGAAATGGGGAACCAAATCTGGTAAGCCTTCACTGAAGACAGGCGAGCGGTATTTGCCGAAGGCTGCGCGTGAAGCTTTGACTGACGAAGAGTATGCCCGAACTAGCCGCAAGAAGCGGAAGGGTATGCGGAAAGGCAAGCAGCACGTTAAGCAACCTAAAAAGATTGCGGAGAAGACCGCAAAGTATCGGAGCAAAAAAAGGCTCTTGAAGAAGGCACGTAAAAAAGCGCGTAAGCGCAAATCATGAGTCGTTTCATACTCTACAAACCTACACCAGAAGATGTCGCTGAAGCGTGCCGTAGGTCTGACGCTCTAGGTGAGCTGAGGACATCATTCACTAACGGCAAAGGAAACATGACGGGCTTCTTAGGTGAGGTCGCCTTTGAGAATACTTTTAAGCAGTTCGACTACGTTGGTGACAAGTCCTTCACCCACGACTACGAATACAAAGGTATCAAGGTTGATGTTAAGGCTAAGAGCTGCAACACCCCACCTAAGTTAAACTACAACGCTTCCGTAGTCAGGACTAAGTTCAGCAAGTTTGAAGCCGACGTATACTTCTTCATGCGAGTCCACAAAGGTCTACGGAAGGTATGGCTTTGTGGGTGGACTCCTAAGAAGACCATCATACACAAGAAACGGTTTAACGAGAGAGGCACTCTCGACAAAGACGGATTCCGTTTCAAGGCTGATGGATACAACATAGAGATTAAGAGGACTCGTCGGCCAGACGCTTTCGAGTCACTCCTCCTCCGGCGGTGATATTTTGTGGTGGATGTGGCCCGTCCTTTTAAAGACGGGCCTTATTCCGTTTGGTGCAACGAGGTCTACGAACTCACTTAGGGGAGCGTCTACGTAAGCGTCTATGATGGACGGATCTCCTCCGACTTTCTCCATAGCTTCACGTAGGTCCACCCAAAACTCACCGCAAAGTTCCTGCCTCCTGATCTGAAGATCTTCGTTTGTCATCCGCTTGGTAACCTATATCGTATATCTCACTGAGGTCAATGCTCCACAATTTTCCGCCGCCTTGCCCTCTAGAGTTGATCGGCCTGATGTTACTGTTTACTGATCCAGCTTCTTCAAGAACTGACATACCTCGTCTGATAAACTCTAGGTTATTAGACATACCGACATTCCGACCGTCGTTAAAGGCGTGTATCGCAACTTGGAATTCAGTAAGAGTTCCCGACCACTTACCAAGATCCGGTGCGCTATTCCGACACCGCTTACAGAAGAACTCGACTAGTTCAGCTACGGTGCTTCGGTAACTGTTGTCATAAGCCGCGTCAGCGATCAGAGGTTCGATGTAACTCTGAACACCAAAACGACCCACGTCTTCAACTTCAGGGTGGGGTTTGTAATCCAACAAGAACTTAGCGAAGTGGGGTAACTCATCTTCAATAGTCGCTTCAAGTTGGTAGTTTGGTGGGAATGATGTCGTTGAAGTTTCTGAGATTAACAACGCCATAAGCTTATCTCGGTTACTTGAGTCAAGTGATGGGATCACCGATAACGAGTTGGCGTCCATGTTCAATGACAACACAACACGTCCTGTCCAAGGCACTGATAAAGCGTCAGCATACTTTGCCTGATACTCGACTCTCGGATTAGCCACCGCACGCTTGAGTAGTTCAGTCGCACGTCTTTGGTCTTGAAAGCTAGCTGCTGAGGTCGTATCGTCAATCACCCACGATGCGACACGACCTAAGTCCTTGTTGAATTTCGTGTGACCCCCTAAGTAGTCACTCGCATCAGCAAAACCCCCCACGAGTCCGCTGATAACTTTGTTACTCAACAACGACTTGCCGCGACCTGTTGGTCCGACCAGCAGCAAAGCTTGCCCCTGTAAGGGTTTTCTTTCTACAACAGCGTAGTAAAACCTCTTCATCCATGCGTAGAAGTAATCTATAGAATCATGCTTGCTGTTGTTTACGAAAAGTTGATTAAACCAATTATGAAGGAAGGGCCAATTGGATGGGTCACCATCTGCTGCTGCGTCCACCGGACACAGAGTCGAGCAGTTGAGAATCCGGCTACCGTTGTAGGAAACAACACGATCACTTGAGAACACGACTGGTGCGATCTCATCGATACGGTTGTTGTTACTGATTACCAACACAGCGTTTTCTACCTCACTGATACTCTGGCCACGCCTAACTCTGACAGAAAAGCCTGCCTGACGTAGCTCTAATAAAAGCTGATCTTTCGGTATCGAGACAGCGTTTCCGTATAAGAGCTTGAAGAAAGTTTTACCGTTAAACCAGTACTCGTCCAGTAGCGTCGCTAACTTTTGAGTTTCGTAATCCTTTACAAAAGCCCCACCAAAGATGTCCGACCAGCTCATGAACCCTTTACCCGCTCTGTCACTGTAGCAGACCACTCCATCCTCTACGACCTGACAACCTTCGCGATCAATGCCGTCATCGATCCAGAACAACGGACCTCTGGCTCCGACTTCAAAATCACCGAACCACCGATTCGGGAATCGGGATTCAACTTCTTTTGAAACTACATCGATTGGAATACACGTCTCGGCAGACTCTGGTGGTTTCGACTCTGCTGCTTTCGCTATTGCTGCAAACACGATTGAGTCTGGGAGTTTATTGCCATGCTGCTGCCAATCTACTCCTAGTTCAAAGTATTGGTTCGGGCGGAAAGACGACTTATCAAAACCAGCAAACAAACTTGACGCTTTAATAAGTTTATCGATTGCCATGACGAAGGATTCATACATCGACGGGTCAACCGGAATTGGGTTCTCAAACTCCCATACAAGTCTAAGGTAATCACTCTGAGTCCTTGACGACCACGTTGGTAACGGGCTGCTGTTACAGGCTGTGCCTAGATTCGCTTGGAAGGTATCCCATTTAACAGGGGCGTCGTAGTCCGCAACTATGCCGTAGACTATGTGGACGGGGTTATCAGACGTTACTCTTTTAGAAGGAGTCCGACCCTCTACACACGAATAAAAGACGTGCTTTGTGTTTATGTTACTACACCAGTCTCGGTATAGTGCCTTCTTCTTAAAAGCAGGTTTCTTCGATTTCACTTGGCTCAAGTCTTCTATTTTTGAAGTCTTTGAGTCTCTCAGGTTTTTTAATGTTCGATAGGTCATTATTTTGTATATTTATTTAAGATTTCTCCTTCTGCATCTAATGGAATATCGGGTATCCATTCTGGTGGGGTAGACATGATTTTAACAATTTGGTTTAGGGTTTCGTCTGCTACTTCTTCGTCACACTCGCAGACGACTTCATCGTGGACGTGGAAGATTATGTTGATGCCAGCCTCCTCAATCTGAAGCATCATAAAACTGAATATATCACGAGCCAAAGCTTGTGAAGCATTTTCTGCTAGAATACCGCCCCATAGGGTGACATGCCTTTTTTTGCCGTTTCTGTTTACTGTTACTTGATGCCTAGATCTACCTGTATCTTTGTCCTGTTGTTGTAAAACAAAGCCGTAGTTGAGGGTACGGCCTGACGGCAACTCAAGCTTCAACTTAATGTCTTCGTTGTTTTTCAAGTCTACCCCATCTGACATGAGGCCGAGGCCGATTAGTTTAGAGTCGTAGTTCTCCCATAGCTTAGGAACTTTATAAATTTTCTCACGGTATAGGGTGACAGCTTCTTTAGCCTCTTTCTTTGGCATGTTATACATCTGCGCGAACTTTTTATATCCCGCACCGTATCCGCAGCCTAAGACTAACGCCTTAACTTTGTGGCGTAATTTTGCGTCTTCTTTTTTCAAGACACCTTTATCAGATGACCACAACCCGAACTGGATAGCGAACGCTTCGTAAATGTCATCAGATTTTGCGATAGCGTCCATAGTGTCTCTATCCTTAGCTAACCAACAAAGGGTTCGGACTTCGATCTGCGATAGGTCAACCACGACTAATTTCTTACCTTTAGGTGCGGTAATGAGCTTCCTCATATTCACCCCGAACATCTCGTCACGGGGTAAGTTCTGTAGATTCAGATTCCCACCACTACCGCTGAACCGTCCGGTATGCCCACCAAAATACATGAGACCGCCGTAGTATCGGTCGTCTGGCATAGTAGCGTAGTCAAAGCTATCGAGCTTCTTTTTAATTGAGTTGATCCTCCTCCAGTTAGAAACTGACTCTATCCATGCGTAAGACCTCCCATGTTTTTCAATCCACGCTTGAGCGTCTTTATCTGTCTTAGCAAGAGACGCAGGTGGTTCGATGCCGATCTTATGGCACTCCTCGTCGAATGCTTTCCGACTCAAAAGAGGTTTCTCACCCGCCCAAGGAATTGATTTCTCCGCTTGGAACAAGCGTTCGTTAATTGTCTCTCGTGCTTCTTTAAGAGCTTCTAGGTCGATAGGGATACCGCGCTGAACTACACGTCGGTTCATGTTACTTATGCTCCGCTCAAAGTCTGGCCACTTTGGAGAGTACTCCTGCCAGAGTTTAAGACACAGCTCTGAGTCTTTTAGTGCATACTCAAGGACTTCTTTTCGGAAATCTTCAGACATCCCCGTCCACGTCTTACCTGACATATTGTCACGGGTCGATTTCTCAACCTCAATACCGAAAGCTTGGGCCGTAGCCCCTTTAAGGGATCTAGGTAAACCACACGCAGCAGCCATGTCTGCGGTGCAGTGCCATTCGGCTGGCTCTACCTTCGGCCACCACTTCTGTGTTACACCGTAAAGGTAAAGGGTTTCATCAAAGCTAGCGTTGTGGCTAAGAACAATCTGTCCTTCTAACAAGGACCAGTCAAAATCTTCAGGGTGGCCGACCCATTCATATCCGTCATCACCGACTACGCTTACCATATAGGCGTCGAAGTCGTAGTGAGAAAAGTAACCTAAAGGCCCAAGCTTGCGAATAGAGCAGTGCTTATCGTAGTAGGTTTCAAAGTCTAATGCGTATGTAATCATATAAGTTTATTTGTGAGCAGAAAAAAGCCCGTCGCAAAGAGAAGACTAAAAAACTCTGCGACGAGCTTGCTTTCTAACTACTAGTATTAGGAATCTAGATCTAATTCTTTCTGCTCTCCCGCAACGTGGATTAGTGCTTCACGCACTACCTGCAATTTACGTAAGTTGGATTCGATCTGTGACTTTTGGTCACTTACTTCTTTTATCATCCCTTCGAGCATTTCAATCTCCTCAAGGAGAAGCTCACGGACTTTCTTTTCTTTTTCCTCTTCAGTCATAATTAACCCCCAAAGTTTTTGATGAACTCAAGAACATCTTCGTCTGTTTCTTCCGAAGTGACGGTGAGACTTGGATTAAACCAAGTGTACTTACCCTTCGACAACTCTTCGGAAACGAAGTTCCATACCTTAGCACAGATAGGGATATTCGGCTGGAAAGCAGCGTTGGTAGCAAGACGTTTGTAAGTAGAACGGTAAGCGTTCTTCCCCACGTTAATCTTACCCAAAGCGTATCGGTTTCCTCCGATAACGAGTGAGAATGCTGACTCGTCGTCGTTACCTTCCGGCTGGCGGAGTAGTAACGTAATCTCAGCAAACTCAGTCATCTCCCATTCTGAGTCGTCAGAAATAGCTTCTGACTCTTCTTTGGACCACGCAATACGTGGGACTTCATCTTCGTCGAACGGGATATTCTCCCTCCAGCCTTTTTGAGCAACAACTGCAATTGCAGCTACTGCTTCGTTAGGTCCAGCGATCACATGCTGACGGTCAAAGACGATTGCTCCAACTGGGGCGTCGCCTTGAGACATCTTCTGTGACACGTTGATACGAGGTATCTCGATGTCACTGTGATCGATTTCGATTCCGATATTTACATTAGTCGAGAGCTGGGTCTCGACTTCCTTCACTTGTGTAGCTTCTTTAGTAGCCATATTCTTATTTTATTTGGTTTACTGATTCGCGACACTGAATCGCTCCTCAGAGGTTTGGACGATACCTGCGTCATCACAGGCGGCAAGGAAATTCTGTTGCTTTTCTCGTTTTTCTGATTTTTCTGCGTTCGCAGATACTAATTTCGAGATCTTAGTAAGTGGGAAATTTAGTTCACTAATTATCTCACTTAATTCTAGGCCGTGTTCTTTTGCAATCTTTACGAGCATTTCGTTGTCAGCGCACTTTCGTGTCCGACCCATTGACCGCAGTTTTAGGCCGTCGAGCTTATCACCGTCTTTTAACTTGGCGAGAGTCTTTGCCTTAATAGACGCTGACCAGTTCTCTACAATCCTTGCGATGTTGAATAGCTCAGAGAGCCTAGCCGGATTGTCTACGTCAGTCGGATCAATGTCCGGCAACGTGGTATCTAGTTTCTTAGCTACGCTGATAACGAGTCCGCCTAACGCAGGACAAGTATCTTCGTGTTTACAGAAACGGCAATACTGAGTCGGGGTGCATTCTTCTAGTTCTGGTGTGCCAGACTCCCACTTAGGTCTAGTGGACTCACCCGCTTTAATAACACGGCTAAGGTCTTCGACCAGAGTAGGGAGATCGTCTCGCGTAAACGTGTGATGAAGGGTCGCATTATGTTGCGGCACGTAGAACGCGAAGACGATCTCCTGAATGTCTGGGTACTTCTGGAAGGCTCCAGTCGTATAAGCTTTGGCCTGCCAGTTCTTCTCTGGCGGATCGATGATACTGATTCCGGTTTTGTAGTCAGCCATGACGGCTCGGTCACCGCCTTTGAGAATCAAGAATCGGTCGCAGGTTCCCCATGTCTCAGTGCCGTCTAGGGCAACCTCAACTTGGATCTCGTTTAGCTCCTCAGCGACGTCGCCGAAGTTAGCCATGAAGTCCTGCTCCATCTTAACGATATGCTCGTAGATCTCATGCTCCTGTTCAGTGTGGAGAGCAGAAGGGTCAAAGACTTCAAGAGCCTCGTGGATTCTGGTCCCCATTTCAGCGGCGGCGGATGTGCCATCACGGCCTTGATAAGCAGCACAAGCGGCTACATACTTCAGGCTAGATGGTGAAAACTCCGCGTGGCCTCTGCTTTGGTGGTCTGGTTGGTTACTCATTTGTCTCTTTATCTCTTTGTCTAATCATCTCGTCAGCTAAAAGCCAAGATATTTCTGTTAATCTAAAGACATTAGTATGGAGAGTAGACAACCCCCTCCTCATAGCAGCTTCCGCCGCTCCAGCTAAAGCTTGGCCTGCATAATAATCGCGCATGGTCATGTTCTTCGCATGTTTAGGTATAGGTAATAGATCTTGTGTTTCCATAATTTACTTTCTACGTTTCTTTTTGTTTGTTTGGTTTCCTTTAGCATACTTACCTGTATAGAGGTGTTTAGCTTCAGAGGATGTAACACGGTCATTAGATGACCTAGTGTGACCTGCGTATTTTCTTAATGTATTAACGTGTTTCATTATACTTCAGTTTTAGTGGTCGATTCTTTTATATGCTTAACCTCACGCTGGAGGTAGTCGCGTTTCTTGAGTGTGCGCTCAACTTTGTGGTTTAGCATGTAGATCTCGTCCTCAAGTAACTTGAGTCTAATCTTCTCTGCGTCTGACAGGTATTTAGTGTTGGAGTTCATTTATCGGGTAGTTTCTCTTTACCATTTCCGATAGGAGTTTCCAGTCGTATCTGGTCGTTGATCCGAATTTAATATGCGGTAGGTGGCCGTTATACGTGTGCCTTTTGATCGTCGTAGCTGAGGTATTCCACCGTTCAGCTAGCTCAGATGTTCCAATCCATTCTTCTTCCATTTGTTTTTCTTTCATTTGTTTTTCTTTCTGAATTTACTAATAATACTGTTAACCGCGTCTCCGCCGATGTTAAAGGATCTGCCAATTAGCCCTCTGGGATAACCCATATCTGCTAGCTCAGTTATCACCCTATGGCGGGCGTGTGAGGATACCTGTCTCGTGTGCAGGGTCCGGCCTTCGGGTCCGTCGTTATAACGTGACATGACCCACTTCTCTGGGACGTCATACTCCTTTGCATATTTCTTTATCAAGCGTGTCGCGTCGATGACGAGGCACTCCTGCATAAACTTTGGGTCGTCTTTAATTTTAGCGTCCATATCTATTTTCTCCTTTTATTTTTCTTAGGTTGTTTACCTTTCGAGTGTTTTGATTTAAATGTAGAATCATGATACTGGATTAAAATCTGACGACCTCTGCCCATGCCCGCAAACGGAGAATTTCTTAAAATTTTTGGTCTCATGACTTATGATTTAGTTGTTTAAGTACTGACTCGACGGCTGAAGCGATTTCAGGGTCTTCTTTAATTCTCTGATCGAGCGACTTAGATGCGTAAGCTATCGAACTACCGTGGGTATATCCGTAGTAAGATGACAGCGAGCTATAGGTGAACTTAAACTTATTTCTCAAAATACCTACAGCAACCATACGAGGAATACAATAAGAATAAGCCCTACTCTTAGTAAAAATCTCGTCACGATCTATGGCGAACTCTGAACATACTAGTTCCGTTACTTTGTCTATTATCTGTTTTTTGTAAGGGGTCATCCCTTTTATTTTTGTTTTCATTGGTGTAGAGTATTTAAATTATCTGACTTCTGATCAACAACGCGCATAACGTGTTCTTCTATCGAGTCGCTGGCAACTAGAATCTTCTGAATGGCATCACTTTTTGCTCCGTTGCGGTGGATGCGTCCTAACGCCTGCAAGTGATCCTTGACGTTAAAGGTCGGTGAAATCAACGAGATCCGTTGGCGGTTACCGTTGATGTCGTGTAACGATATTCCGGTCCCGCCAGCAGCAGTGTTGATTACTAGAACGTGTTCTTCATCTCTTTGGAAAGCATCGATGATGTCCTGTCTGTCCTCAACTTTCTGACCTCCTTTAATGCACATACATTCTAGTAACTCACAGAGGGTATCTACGGTATCTGTAAAATTAACAAACAACACAACGCTATGGCCTTGCTCGACGTAGTCCTTAGCCATGTCCGCCATGTCCTTAGCCTTGAGTGACTCAGCTAGCTGACGAGCGCGTAGGAGGTTAACAAGAACCCAGTCGCTATCTTCTACAGTTCCGTTCTCTAGAAGACTAGTGATGATCTCTGGAGTGATGCCGAGATCCTTATAAGCCTTCGCGATCTTAGCAGCGGAACCAAAGGCTATAGGCTCAATAAATACTCGGTTCTCTTTGAACGAGTCAGGAAAGTCATCCACTGTTAGACGCTTAACATTTTTCCCATACATGACTTTGTTGAGGTCACTGAGTTTCGTTTTACGGCGAAGCTCCCATGCGTTCCATTGGTTCTGGGTACATCCAAACTGCATCATCCAACTGAACCAACTCTTGAGACCGTCTGATGCTTTGTTAAGATTATGTAGCCCTAATGCGTAACCGATTGGCCTCATCTCAGTAGGGTCTTCCGCAGCAGTAGCGGACATCGCATGAATTGAATAGCCTTGTGTAACGAGAGACACGAGAAGCTGCGCGTTCTGCGTATACGGCCCTTTGCATTTATGAACCTCATCGACCAGCACTAGCGTGTCTTCAGGCAAGTTCCACGTCATGATCTTCTTGCCCCTCTTCGACATCCACTCTGTTTTACCAGTTCGGATCTTCTCGTAGTTGAGGACGAACAGTGGCTCGATTCCAGTCTCTTTAAGCTCGCGCTCCCATGACGGGATAACTGATTTAGGGCAGAGGACTGCAACGGGTCTCTTTAAAACCTTAGCCAGATGAGCTGCCACTACTGTTTTACCAGTCCCGACATGGCTAGTGTCGAGTGAGTTCAAACCTAATTTATGCTTCGCCCAAAAGAAGTCGAACGCCTCTTGCTGTTTTGGATATAGTGTCTTCATTTATTGTCTATGCACAGACAAATAATTGAGACGACTTACTATGTCCAGAAAAAGTTCAACTTTTTCTCCCACCCCAAATATATCGGGCGATGAGGTAGGCGTCGATCATACCATCATGCGGCGTCCGGCAGCGTTTATTAGCTAGCCAGTTCTCCGATGGCTCTAACTGGTTTGCTAGTTCCAAGGCAACTTCTTTAGTCCTACCTTTAGGGACTTTGCCCAACATAACTTTCTGCCACTTGTGGACGGACACACGCATTATGTTTTCGTAGTCATGGGACTCAGCCATCCCGACTAACTTACCAAACGAGATCGCCATTGATCGCACAGCTTGGCTGCTCTTCGCGTGGGCTAACGGTTCTTCTACCGCAAAGATAAAGGGCGTGTTTAGATCCATCAACCATTGATGAACTTTACGGATGTCGATTTCTTTCTTCTTCGACATCTGAAGAGTCGGCATCCTAATCTTATCAATGAGGCTACCATCAAATTTAGATATTGCACAAAGTCCGCCATCTAATCCGTTGTCGATTCCGACGATCATTTTTCAGGACAATACAAATTGTCACACCCTCCAGCGTCAGCTAATGGATTGCAGCAAGTCGCGCAGTTCTCTTCACGCTCCTCACTAAGTAAGGCTTTCGCGAGAATCGAATAGTTCACAAGATCCTCACACGCATCATCAACTGACTCGCCAGCTACCTGTAACTGGCCGTCGTTCACGAATGATTTAATACGCATCAGTTTATCCTGCATCCTTAACAGCAATCCTGTAACCGGATGAAGGCCCAATGACTTCGCTGATTTGAAGTTCGCAAGAGCATCTACGGTTCCAGCACCACCGCAGTAGTCGCTGTTCTTTGCCCGCATGATGTCGAGCGTTTTAGCACACGTCTCTTCGTGTAAACGGAATAGGGTTTCGGGTTTCATTTTGCTGGTATTGAATCTCCTCTGATTAGAAGGCCGTCACCCTCTGCTGGAACTAAGACCCTGATCCCTTTCGGCAGAGACTGCAAGTAGAATACTTCACGGGCCGTTGATGGCTTCACGCGATACCAAAGGCCGTCAGCGGTATCTACCGGAAAACGGAAATCCGCTCCGTCATCTATTCGGGTAATAAACTTTGGTCCTACCTCTGGTTCACGATCTTGGAACATTGTAAGGGTATTAAATCTCTTTTCCGGTCTCCGCGTCAATCGTTTTTTTCTGCCTGATTGCGCCGCCCCCTTTGTCTGCTTTAGAGTTGTTCAGGATAGAGATGTCAATCTGCATCTTGCTACTACCACCACCAGTCTTAGCGTTGAGTCCTAAGTTACGCCTAATGAGCTGGTCGAGTTCTGACATCTCGCGAATCGTCTTTGGACCACGCAGCGTCTTCATCGAATCTCGTAGAAGTTTAATTCCGGCTGCGGCGATGTAGTGCTGGTATTTATCAGCCGGAGAGTTCTGCGCTTCAGCTATCTCGTTGAGAGTAACGTCCTCTTCCTTAGACGCACGAAACATTTCTTCTACAATAGCTGAACTTACAGTATCGTTGAAGTGTTCTTCAACGTCTTCTTTAAGTTGGTCTTTGTCGGAATCCGGTTTATGGTGTTCGTCTTTGACTTTTGTGTTGTGTATCAAGTTATCAAGGACTCTGCCGCCTACTATGTCCCCATTTATCTTAGCGGCGACTCCATGCTTCTTTAACCACTTACGTATTGTATTGCGGTGGACTCCAATGTGTTGACCTATAGCCGCATTACTGTAACCTTCTTTGTTAAGGCGCAAGGCTTCAGCCTCGCACTCCCGTATAGGATTTTCAGACATCCATTAAATTATGCCTTCCGAAGCAGAAAAGCGCAAGCGTGTTCTAGAGCCGCGCATCGACCCGCAATCTAAGCAGATGGACGTAGGGGGACTCATGATCCAGCCTACTAGCACACTGACCGCTCTATTATATGGGTTCGCCCACCACCCTAATAATAAAGCTAAGGAGTTCTACTTCTGGAGAATCTGTGACGAACTCTGGAATAGAGAAGAGCTACCGGAACCTATGATGGTCCGACATCCTTGGGCAGAAAAGATGATTCGGGCTGCTCTAAAGGATAAGTATCTAGCGATTGGTGGTTCCGCCAGTAGCGGTAAATCTCACACTATGGCCGCGTGGGGGATCGTCCAATGGCTCTGCCAGCCACGAGATACACTAGTCCTGATGACCTCTACCACGTTACGGGAAGCACGAAAAAGGATATGGGGTTCAGTTATGTCTTTGCTATCGGTGATCGATGGTGCGCCAATCAAGATACGGGATTCGATTGGTAACGCGGCCTACGTCGATGAGAACGGCACTCTTATCGAACGGGCCGGATTATCACTTATCGCTGCGGAGAAATCGAAGACACGAGAGGCAATCGGAAAGTTTATTGGAATCAAGCAGAAGCGGGTAATTATGATCGGTGATGAACTTTCAGAACTTTCTGAAAGTATATTGCAGGCTGGTCTGACCAACTTGTCGAAGAACCCCTTCTTCCAGATGATCGGTATGTCTAACCCGAACAGCCGCTTCGACGCTTTCGGCGTCTGGTCAGAGCCAAAGAAGGGCTGGGAAGCCATCGACACACAGACCGCTTATGAGTGGACAACGAAGTGGGGCGGTAAGTATATCAGGCTCGACGGCGAACGAAGCCCTAACATTGTGTTAGGTGAGGTTAAGTATCCTTGGCTACCGACCGCCGAAAAGCTAGAGGAAGACAGACTGTTATTAGGACCGGAATCCAGAGGCTACATGCGAATGGTCCGCGCCATCTTCTTCGACAGCGACGAAACAACCGGAATCTACTCCGAAGCTGAAATGGCCAAGAGTGGTTCAATGGGTGATGTCGATTGGGCAGACAAACCAACCGTCGTTGCCGGAATCGATCCGGCTTTCACTAACGGTGGTGACAGGACTATTATGTATACCGCTGAAGTAGGCTACGCCCGCAATGGCCAATACGTCTGCAAGTTAGGAGAAGCTATACACCTCAATGATGATGCCACAAATAAAGCGGTTCCCCGCACCTACCAGATTGTCCACCAAATTATCGATCACTGCAAACGTAGGAATATCTCTGCTAACAATGTGGCTCTCGACTCGACCGGAGCAGGTGCGCCCTTCTGCGACGTTCTGGCTGGCGAGTGGGAGAGTTCGTTCATGCGCGTTACCTTTGGCGGAAAAGCTTCCGACAAGAGAGTCAGCATGAACAGCCAGCTCACAGGCGAAGAACTCTACACTAATAGAGTGTCAGAACTCTGGTTCGTCGGAAAAGAGCTAATGCGGACGCGCCAGATCTACGGAATCTCGTCGGATTTAGCCAAAGAGATGTGCGCCAGAAACTACGATATGGTGAAAACTGGTTCCCTTAAAGTGAAGATCGAATCAAAATTAGAGTTCAAATCACGCTTCGGCCGTAGTCCCGACTTGGCTGATGCCGCGTTTTTGGCTCTCGATTGCGCTCGCCAAAGACTCGGAATGGTGGCTGTTGATCCACCGAAAGACGAAGATGGTAAAGGGTTCAGGAAACAGGTTTCGATAAAAACGCTTCGGGATTCGTTGCAAAACCCTGACACTCAGTTACTTTCGTAAGTTTGGCTGTTAAAGTTTACGTTTAAACGTTTACCTAAACCCCACTTCAAAAACTTTTCTATATCTCTTTAGTATTTAAATATAATATTTAAGTACTAAAGAGCTAGAAAAAAGTTTTTTTGGGAGGGGTAGCCCGTATCCCGAAGATTGACAGTTTTCAATAAAAACTGTATCTTCTGCCTGTGGCGAATAAGCGTTTCAAGAGGCTCCCGTCTGGCCGTATCCAATACCACGGCGAGACTTACGCGGGTTTTAATAAGCCAAAGCGTGCGCCGAAAGGGTCAAAGAAGAAATTCGTCGTGTTAGGCAAAGAAGGAGACAAGATCAAGAAAGTCTCATACGGTCACCGCGATTACAGTGATTTCACGAAGCACAAGAACCCTAAGCGTCGGGCTAACTTTAGAGCCAGACATAACTGCAAAACTGCAAAAGACAAAACAACTGCACGCCACTGGGCTTGCAAACACCTTTGGTAATCATGCCTATATTCGACTCACCAATCCCATCAACTGACCCAGTATCCGTCGCTCTTAATGTGGTAAGGGGTAAATCACCGATATCTGGAAAAGATAAACCTAGATCACAGGCTGAGATCGACGAGGAGCTTAAAAAGAAAAACGAAGCTGTTCGCGCTAAACAAAAAATTCTTGGGAAAGAGAAAGAGAAGTTGGACGCAATAAAGTCTGAGACATCCAAAGAAGTATCCTCGACTGTTAACGCGCCTGAAACTAGCGAACAAAAAAAAGCTCGTTTAGATAAAGATACTTTAAATCGAAAAGTATCTCAAATCACAGATACCTCTAAAAAAAGGACTGAACAGAGGGATTCACTTTCTTACGGTTCTGATGGCGAACCATATACTCCCTACGTATACTCCACACTCACCACGCCACCAGATGCAGGTGCGCCTACCCCGCCTGAAGGGTTCACTGGAAGTCAGGCTATTGGTATGTTTGAGCAGAAAGATGCTACACAACCACCCGCTGCCGCAATTCCTGAGAAACAAGCAACCGCTATGAGTTCGGCAGCGGATTACCTAAAGTCTTTAAGCCCAGCTAGTAGTATCCCGACTATAGAGAAAGGAAAAACTAAGCCTTTAAAATCCAGTAGTATGGATACTGACCTATATGGGAAAGTCTCAGTGGGTGTGCGGGGCATGGATGTGGACGCCGCAATTGATAAAGCTTACAAAGACCATGAGAACGCACCGATCCAGAGAGGCATTGCTAAAGGTCTTAGAAACCTTTCGAGACGGGGTGCTTTAACTTCAGACCTTCTTAGAGAAGCACGCGACCGTGCGTCGGCAGCAGGAGTATCTGCTGACAAGTTCTCCTCTTTCCTAGAGAAGAATAGGATTAGAGAACAGAACTTCACTAGCTCTCC
>Ga0228637_1000148_pt1 | contig 18745 bp, 20 predicted proteins | sample 47DmetaG_FD_182710 | JGI IMG/M metagenome (GOLD analysis project Ga0228637, IMG submission 182710) | Seawater microbial communities from Monterey Bay, California, United States - 47D | ecosystem: Environmental > Aquatic > Marine > Coastal | place: USA: California | collected 2016-10-25 | reverse complement strand
ACATCTGTGTTATTCTAAAAATCAGAACGGAGCTAGCCATATGACAATAATCAACAAAATAACCAGCCTGCTGCTTATCACTCTACTTTTGCAAGGTTGTAATATTCTCGGTGGTGCTGATTCTTACCAAGATGAATCACGTAAAATTATTAACTATCTGCTGGCCGATATGCCTCTGCCGGATAACGCAGAAATCCAGAAAGTACCAACGGTAATTCTTGGTACGGGCACTGGTATTGCCGGAAGAATTGTTCTTGATTCACCTGTTAGCCCTGCATCTAATCTGATTTTCTATAGTGACGCTACACTGGGTACAGGTTGGACGCTGATTTCATCAACAGTTGCGGAAGAGATTGTCCTGACCTATACCAAAGACGGGCGATACGCTACGATCGAAATCCTAAAGAGCGCCCAGCCAGGATTTTTTGGTGGCGAGAGCAGCAGTCAAATCACTATTTCTGTTGTCCATCCGGGTGCAATTAAGGAACAGAATCCTTATTTGGCACTGAAGCCCCGACCAGATAACCAAAATCCCGTTGCTGTTACAGATTAATAGCCAGAGTCTTGTAAGAGGAAAAGGCTCTGTTCAGAGCCTTTTTTAATTGGCAGGGATTAGACGTGTAATCAAACAGCCCCCCTCTGTGGGAAGGCCATCTCGTTTTCCTAAATTTTCCACTCCTGGCTCTGTGCCCCGTGCTTTAATAAATTGAAAACCCAAAGCCTAAAACTTAAGAGTTAACGGATGAACTCAATCAAAATTTTCAGCGGATTTACCTTTATTGAGATGCTTGTCAGTTTGACTATTCTGGCTGTTTTACTCTCTTTGGCCACTCCATCATTTCAGCGCAGCATCACCAGAAGTGCCATTAAAACCCAGGCCTGGGAGATTCGTCGTGCGCTATAGATGCGCAGTAACCTGGGCTTGTTGCCCTGATCAATTACGCTGTGCTGTGGATCAATAATGCCGGGCGGCACCATGCCTGAGTCTCCATCCCTGAAAAAATACTCTATTTAGAAAGGATAGACCCTGGGGGCATGGTTTGCTTGGGGTTAACTTCTAGTCGTAGACCGTGGCTATGGGCAGGCGTTTATGTTGGGTTTTGGTATAGATACCAATCAGGCGCTCGGCAGCATCGGCACTCACCTCTTTGCCCTCAAGGAAGTTATCAATATCATCGTAGGACATGCCCAGTACATCTTCATCCTGCTTTTGCGGGCTCAGACATTCCAGATCAGCAGTAGGAGTTTTGTTCACCACAGAGTCTGGCGCACCCATGGTGGCGGCCAGCAGGCGAACCTGACGCTTGCTGAGGCCAAATAATGGCGCCAGGTCACAGGCACCATCGCCAAATTTGGTATAAAAACCAGTGATATTCTCGGCAGAGTGATCTGTACCCAGCACCAGCCCGCCCAGCATGCCGGCAATCTCGTACTGCGAGGCCATACGGGCTCTAGCTTTAAGATTGCCCTTGGCAAAATCGATCACCTCGGCATCGGGCAACAGACCATTTTCACTCAGGGTCTCACAGACCGAGTTGTTGATGCCGTCAGCACCTTCTTTGATATTGACCGTCATTATATGGCTGGGTTTAATAAATGCCAGAGAGGTCTGCGCGTCGTCTTCGTCCTGTTGCACAGCATAGGGCAGTCGCACAGCCATAAAGCGATAGGCATCTGTGCTCTGTTGTTGGTTGAGACCCTCCACGGCCAGCTGAGCCAGACGGCCACAGGTTGAGGAGTCAACTCCACCACTGATACCCAGTACCAGGGTCTTACATCCCGAGGCAGTGAGTTTGCTCTGAATAAAGGCAACCCGCCGCTGTATTTCAAATTGGGGATCAATCTCGGGAAGCACCCGCATTTCATCGATAATTGCTTGTCTGTTCATCTGCACCTGTCACCAAACTAACATCTGTTATCAAATCAAACAGCTCAGAGACACTAGTCCATCAGCCCAAAGGTCAATCGACTCCAAATAGATCGACCCTGCTTTTCGCTGTCGTCGCCAGTTGAACCCGCTTCGCGAGTAACTTTGTTGTAAATGTGGCGAGAGTCAAAAGCGGGCGGCTGCACACGGTCGATCAGACCGAAGGTGATTTTGCCGAGCATGGAATTTTCTGCACCCAGTAGACGCTTGTCGTAGTCAAACAGACCATTGGCATCCAGCGAGGGGTGCTCAGGGTAATTAGCTACCAGCACCTTGACGGCGTTATCGGCCAGCTCTTGCATCTCTAGGATGTTATACGCCTGAGCCATCACCGCCAGACCATCGGGAACCGCAGGAGACTGCTGAAAATTTTCCACTACATAGCGACCACGATTGGCCGCTGCCAAATAGGCACCGCGGGCAAAGTAGTAGTTGGCTACATGTATCTCAGCGCGGGCAAGATTATTGCGCAGATTTACCAGGCGCTTGCGAGCGTCAGGTGCATATTCGCTCTTTGGGAAGCGCGATAGTAATTCGGTTAATGTGGCAAAGGCTTCCCGCGCCGAGCCTATATCGCGCTTGGTGCTGTCAGTGGGGATAAAGTTATCAAAGAACCCGGAGGACTGGGAAATTTCAGATAGTCCCTTTACATAAAAGGCATAGTCGACATTGGGGTGCTGGGGGTGTAAGCGGATAAAGCGGTCTGCAGAGCCGATAGCCGACTCATAGGCGCCAGATTTAAACTGCGCATAGATTAGCTCAAGCTGACCCTGCTCGGCATATTTGCCAAAGGGAAATTGAGACTCCAGAAGCTGCAGGTTACTGATGGCAACCGTCCAGTTACTGGCATTTAAGCTACTTTGGATTTTTTCGTAAAAATCTCTTTCGGTATAACCCGCAGTATCGTCTTCATTGGTCTCCTCATCACCCCAGCCCAACCAGGAACAGCCAGAGGCGGTAGACAAACTTAAAATCAACAAAATATAAGCCATGTTTTTCATGTAAAATTCCCAGCTAGAGACGGAGTCGGCAGCATTGGCGACCAAGCCCGGTATTTAACCACAGAGCACTATTAGTGAACCAGCCCAACAGCGAAAATAACAGCTTTGACCATATTCAGATGTCAGCCGAGGTACCTTCACAAGATTGCGGCAGACGATTGGACCAGGTGGCGTCAGAATTGTTCTCCGAATACTCCAGAGCCAGGCTGCAAACATGGATTAAAGGCGGCCAGCTCAGGGTTGATGGGCAGATTCAGGTGCCCAAACAAAAGCTGTTGGGTGGCGAGACCCTGGCTATAGATGTGTATCTGGAGCCTGAGGGCGACTGGCAGCCAGAGAATATACCCCTACATATAGTTTATGAAGACGAGCATATTATGGTGCTCAACAAGCCAGACAACATGGTGGTACATCCGGCGGCGGGTAATCGCAGTGGCACATTGCTCAATGGCCTGCTGTATCACTGTCCGCAATTGGAATCTGTGCCTCGCGCTGGCATTGTGCACCGCCTGGATAAGGACACTACAGGGTTGATGGTAGTAGCTAAAACATTACAGGCACACACAGATCTGGTAGCCCAGCTGCAGGCGAGAACCGTTAAGCGCGAGTACGAGGCCGTGGTGGCAGGGGTTATGACCGGTGGTGGGTTGGTGGATCAGCCTATTGGCCGTCATCAGACCCAGCGCACCAAAATGGCAGTGAGGCCCGATGGCAAGGAGGCGCGCACACATTACTCTGTATTGCAGCGTTTTGTTGGCCACAGTCATGTGCGACTCAGGCTGGAAACCGGGCGCACTCACCAAATTCGGGTACATATGGCACATATTCGTTTTCCAATCGTGGGCGACGAAACCTATGCTGGACGGTTCCGCATTCACGGTGGCGCCAGCCCAGAACTCCGCGATGCCATACAAAACTTTGGTCGTCAGGCCCTGCATGCCCGCGAGCTGGGTTTAATCCATCCAGCCAGTGGCGAGCTGGTAAGCTGGGATTCAGAGCTGCCAGAGGATATGCGGGCTCTGATTACAGTACTCGACAATGACTAGCCTTATTACCCCCGACTGGCCAGCTCCAGCCCATATTGGTGCTGCTATTACCACCAGGCAGGGGGGCTGCAGCAGAGCGCCATTTGACTCCAATAATCTGGCCCTGCATGTGGCTGATGCAGAGTCCGCGGTCAGGGCCAATCGACAGGCTCTGATTGACGAGCTTGGGTTGTCTCGGCAACCTCTGTGGTTGGATCAGGTACATGGCACCGAGGTGATTTACCTCCCCGAAGCCAGCGCAGTGCCCACAGCAGATGCCAGTTTTACGGATAGCCCTGAACAGGCCTGCGCAATTATGACTGCAGACTGTCTGCCAGTATTATTTTGCGATCAGCAGGGCACTCAGGTGGCCGCCGCTCATGCCGGTTGGCGCGGGCTGTGCAATGGCATTTTGCGTAAAACAGTCGCCAAATTTACCCATCCTGATCAGGTGATGGCCTACTTGGGCCCGGCTATAGGCCCGCAGGCATTTGAGGTCGGAGCAGAGGTGTTGCAAGCTTTTATAGAGGGCGCGCAGGGAGCGCAGCAGTTGGAGGCGATTCAAACAGCCTTTATACCCTGCAGGCAGGATAAATATCTCGCCGATCTCTTTGCTCTAGCCCGCGCAGAACTGGTAGGCTGTGGCGTAAGCGCAATTTTCGGCGGGGACTATTGTACTTTTGCCGATGCAACGCGGTTTTATTCCTATAGGCGAGAGGCAAAAACTGGTCGTATGGCCTCTCTGATCTGGCTAAAAAATGGCCAGTGAAATACAGAGTTTGTGGGGGTTGTAAGCCTTTTACGTCCTGCCTCTAGGATAGTTGCATATTTGCCGTTTTAACACTTGATAACCATAGGGTGTTCCATTAGAATTGCCGCCCTCTCGCAGAGGCTCTTGGCCTCAGGATAGTAAGCGACGGAATCTGGCCACGACAGCTTGTTTTGGCCACCCTAAATTTGGAGCAAAACATGTACGCAGTGATCAAAAGTGGCGGTAAACAGCATCGAGTCGTTGAGGGTGAAACCCTGCGTCTGGAAAAGTTGGATGTAGCTACTGGTGACAATATCGATTTTGAAGAAGTCTTGATGGTCGGCGAAGGTGCTGAAGTCAAGATTGGTGCCCCTCTGGTAAAAGGTGGCAAAGTGACTGCTGAGGTTGTTTCTCACGGCCGCGGTGACAAGGTGAATATCATCAAATTCCGTCGTCGCAAGCACTCGCGCACTCAGCAGGGCCACAGACAGTGGTACACAGAAGTTAAAATTACTGGCATCAATGCTGGATAATTAGAAGAGGATATAGCAATGGCTCACAAGAAAGCTGGTGGTAGTACTAGAAACGGTCGCGATTCAGAAAGCAAACGCCTTGGTGTCAAGGTTTATGGCGGCCAGTCAATCAATGCAGGCGGCATCATTGTTCGTCAGCGTGGAACCAAGTTCCACCCAGGCAACGGCGTAGGCATTGGCAAAGATCACACATTGTTTGCCACAGAGACTGGCACTGTGCAGTTTGTGCAGAAAGGCCCGCTCAACCGCAAATATGCAGAGGTGGTGTCCGCGTAACGCCCACCCTGCATTTAAAAAAGCCCCCACGCGGGGCTTTTTTTATGGGCGGGTATTTTTTAAGCCTCAAATGACAGAGACCGGTGGCATCGGTAAACTAGACCTATGAAATTCGTTGACGAAGCATCAATCAAGGTTCACGCGGGTAAGGGCGGCAATGGCTGTCTGAGTTTTCGCCGTGAAAAATATATTCCCAAAGGCGGGCCTGATGGTGGTGACGGTGGTGATGGCGGCAGTGTAATTCTGGTCGGCACCGAGGGCCTTAATACTCTGATCGATTTCCGTTACACCAGAAATTTTAAAGCTGAAAATGGCCAGCAGGGCAGCAGTGCCGAATGTACCGGTCGCGGTGGTGAAGATCTGGTGCTGCCAGTGCCCGTAGGCACCACAGTGATCGATGAAGAGACCGGCGATGTATTGGGTGATATAACCGAGCTTGATCAGCAGCTCAAGGTGGCCCAGGGTGGCTATCATGGTCTGGGTAACACCAGATATAAATCCAGTACTAACCGAGCACCTCGCCAGACATCCCCAGGCAAAGAGGGTGAGGTTCGCGAGCTTAAGCTGGAGCTAAAGGTGCTGGCCGATGTGGGGCTGTTGGGGTTACCCAATGCCGGCAAGTCGACCTTTATTCGCTCAGTATCAGCTGCACGCCCCAAAGTTGCCGACTATCCCTTTACCACATTGGTACCCAATCTGGGGGTGGTGGGTATGAGCGGTGACAAGAGCTTTGTGGTTGCGGATATTCCTGGGTTGATTGAGGGCGCCTCCGAGGGCGCAGGCTTGGGTGTACGCTTTCTCAAGCACCTGACCAGAACCAGGTTATTGCTGCATCTGGTAGATATGATGCCTTACGACGGCTCTACCGCTGGCGAAAATGCCGAGGTTATAGAGCAGGAGCTGGAAAAATTTAGCCCCACCATGGCTTCTGGTGATCGCTGGCTGGTTCTTAACAAGGTTGATCTGCTCCCCGAAGATGAGGTCGATGCCCGCTGCAAAGAAGTAGTCGAGCACCTTAACTGGCAGGGCCCAGTATTTAGAATGTCAGGTCTGGCTTCCCAGGGTACCAAAGATCTGTGCGCCGCTATCATGGATCATATTGATGAGCAGCGGCAGCAGGAGTCAGTTGATCCAGAGCTGGCAGAGCAGGCTGAAGAGCGTCGCGCCGAAATGCAGGCAGAGGCGCGCAGCCGTATCGAGCAGCTAGCTGAGGCGCGCAAACAGGCACGCAAAAAAGCCAAACAACAGGATTCGGACGATGACGACGATGATTATGATGTCGAAGTTGTCTATGCAGAGTAATAAAAAATGACCAGAGAAATCGTCAGGGATGCACAGCGTTGGGTGATTAAAATCGGTAGTGCGCTACTGACCAACGATGGCGCAGGTCTCGATCGCAAGGCTATTGACGACTGGGTGGCACAGATTGCGCAGCTGCTGGCTGAGGGCAAAGAGGTGGTACTGGTGTCTTCCGGTGCCATTGCTGAGGGTGTGGTTCGCCTGGGTTGGCAAGCTCGCCCCGACAGTATTCATGAGCTTCAGGCGGCCGCTGCAGTAGGGCAGATGGGGCTTATTCAAGCTTACGAAAGCAGTTTTATGCGCTTTGATCATCACACAGCACAGATTCTTCTCGACCATGATGATATGGCCAGCCGCCAGCGCTACCTCAATGCCCGGGGCGCGTTGCAAACTCTTATTGGCTTGAATGTGGTGCCCATTGTCAATGAAAACGACACCGTGGTTACCGATGAAATTCGTTTTGGTGACAACGATAGCCTAGCCGCCCTGGTCGCCAACCTGATTGATGCCGATATGCTGGTGATTCTCACCGACAAAGATGGTCTGTACGAGGCTAATCCAGATACCCATCCGGATGCCCAGTTGATCTCAGAAGCCATGGCCAGCGACACTAGCTTGGATGCCCTTGCCGGTGGTAGTAATGGTACATTGGGCCGCGGCGGTATGGTCACCAAGTTGCAGGCCGCAAGACTTGCTGCACGCTCTGGCTGTAATACAGTGATCGCCGGCGGTCGCAATCAGCATATTTTGCACCAGATTGTTGCGGGCGAGACTGTCGGCACCCTATTGTCTGCTGGTCAAAAACCTCTGGCCGCCCGCAAGCAGTGGCTGGCGGGACAGCTGCAAGTTAAGGGCAAGCTTATTTTGGATGCCGGTGCCGTCAAGGTGCTTACCAGTGAGGGTCGCAGTTTACTGGCCGTAGGCGTGTCCGACGTAGAGGGCAAGTTTACCCGGGGTGAACTGGTCAGCTGTGTCGATAGCAACGGTGTTGAAATTGCCCGCGGTCTGGTGAACTACAATTCTGATGAGGCTAATCGCATCAAAGGCCAGAGCACCGAGTCTATTTCCGGTATTCTTGGCTACCGCGAAGACGATGAGCTTATTCATCGGGATAATCTGGTGATTAGCTAGCATAGCAGTGGCGCAGCCTTACCTTTGAATTGGGCAATGTTCGACCGGCTATTCACAAACTTTCCCAATCGCTCCAGCCCCTAATGGGTTAACATATTCTGGCACTAAAATACCGGAGAGTAGAAGATGCCCGCTGAGATCAAAACCCATTACCGTGCCTGCAACCTCTGTGAAGCTATATGTGGCCTTGAGATTAAAACCCAGGGCGACCAGGTGCTATCGATTAAAGGTGATAAGAATGATCCTTTAAGCCGCGGCTATATCTGCCCCAAGGGCACAGCCATGGAGGATATCTATACCGACCCGGATCGTCTGCGCAAACCGGTTGTACGCCAGGGTGATAAATGGGTGGAGATTAGCTGGCAGCAAGCCTTTGATACTGTCGCGGACAAACTGGTGGCTGTGCAAGAGCAGCATGGTCACAACGCGGTTGCCTTTTATGCCGGCAATCCCAATGTGCACAACTATGGCAGCATGACCCACGCCAGTGTGTTGCGCAAAGCGGTGCAGACTAAAATTCACTTCTCTGCCACCAGTCTTGATCAACTGCCCCATCATTTAACGTCCTACAGCCTCTACGGTCACCAGTCATTAATTCCAATTCCAGATATTGACCACAGCAGCTATATGCTGATTATAGGCGGCAATCCGCTGGCCTCTAATGGCAGCATTATGACCTCACCGGATATACCCAAGCGCCTCAAGGCCATTCAGCAACGCGGTGGTCGCTTTATTGTGATTGATCCAAGACGTACCGAAACCGCAGAAATTGCCGATCAGCATCTGTTTATTCGCCCGGGCACCGATGCCTGGTTGCTGATGGCCATGCTCAATACCTTATTTGCCGAAGACCTGGTTAGCACCGGGCACCTGACAGATCTGTTGGTGGGTGTGGATCAGGTACGCAGTGCCTGCGCGTCATTTACCCCAGAGCTTGCAGAGCAGCGCACCGGCGTAGCGGCGGAACAGATTCGTCAGTTGGCCAGAGATATGGCCAGTATCGAAGATGCAGTCTGCTATGGGCGCATGGGTGTCTCGGTTCAGGTCTATGGCACCCTCTGTCAGTGGGCCATTCAGATGATCAATATCCTCACCAGCTCAATGGATGTGCGCGGCGGCATGATCGCCTCGTCTCCAGCCTTTGGTTTTATCAAGCCAGGCGAGTCTGGTGCCGGGCACTTTGCCGCTTTCCACAGCCGGGTTAGTGGCCTGCCGGAATTTGCTGGCGAATTGCCGGCCACTGTAATGGCCGAAGAAATGTTAACTGAGGGAGAGGGGCAGATTCGAGGCCTGATCACTACAGCAGGCAATCCGGTGCTATCGGCCCCCAATGGCAATCAGATGGACCAGGCACTGGCCGGTCTCGACTTTATGGTATCCATTGATTTTTACATCAATGAAACCACCAGGCATGCAGATATTATTTTGCCGCCCACCAGTGCCCTGGAGCACGATCACTATGATCTGGCCTTCCATCGACTGGCGGTGCACAACACGGCGCGCTTTAATGAGGCTGTGTTTGAACCCGCCGAGGGCACCAAGCATGATTGGGAAATCTTTAATGAGCTTGGCCTGGCCGTTGCCGCCCGCAAAGGCATGGACGTCAAGCCTCTGCCATCTCCAGATAAGCTAATTGATATGGGTATCCAACGCGGTCCCTACAGTGCCGCCGCTGGTCACGATCTGGAGCTGACCCTGGATAAGATCAAACAGCACCCCCATGGCTTAGATATAGGCCCATTGCAGCCCAGCCTGCCTGAGCGACTCTGTACCTCCGACGGCAAGATTACCCTAATGTCCGACTATATTAGCGAGGATATTGCGCGCCTTGGCGCCGACCAACAGATCACTGATAAGGATGAGCTGCTGTTAATTGGCCGCCGCCATATTCGCTCCAACAATAGCTGGATGCATAATTCTCACCGGCTGGTTAAAGGCAAGCCGCGCTGGCAGTTGCTGATGCACCCAGACGATCTGGCCGCCCATCAGTTGCAGGACCAGTCTCAGGTACGCATTCAGTCTCGGGTGGGCGAGGTGCAGACCCAGGTGGTTGCCAGCGATGAAGTTATGCCAGGAGTAGTGAGCTTGCCCCATGGCTGGGGACATAAGCGCGATGGTGTCAGCATGGAGATCGCGGCAGAGCAGGGCGGGGTAAGTTGTAATGACCTTACCGACGATAAACTGATCGACCAGGCCAGCGGCAATAGTGCCCTTAATGGTGTGCCGGTCAGGGTATTTGCAGTGCAGTAATATTTGCTTTGCCAATAGCCGCTGTTAACCAAAATAAAATATTAGGGTTGACAGCCTCGGCTCCGGGCTTATCATCGTCGCCTTAGCCACAGATAACCCCGGAGTTTGGCCATGCAGCCTCAAGATGGATCTTCTATCCGCCACGACTGGACCAGAGAACAGGTTCTCAGTCTGTTTAACCAACCTTTTAATGATCTGCTATTTGATGCCCAGGTGATGCATCGCCAACATTTTGACCCCAATCAGGTGCAGCTCAGCACCCTGCTGTCGATTAAGACCGGCGCCTGCCCCGAAGACTGCAAATACTGCCCTCAGAGTGCCCGCTACGACACCGGTTTGGAAAAAGAAAAGCTGCTGCAAATAGAGCAGGTTATCGAGGCCGCCAAAGTTGCCAAGGCCAGCGGCTCCAGCCGTTTCTGTATGGGCGCTGCCTGGCGCTCGCCCCATGATCGCGATATACCCGCCGTGGCAGAGATGATTCGCGAGGTAAAATCTCTGGGTCTGGAAACCTGCATGACATTGGGTATGCTCAGCGAAGATCAGTCCGACAAGCTGGCCGAGGCCGGTCTCGACTACTACAACCACAATCTGGACACCTCCAAAGAGTTCTATGGTGAGGTGATTACCACCAGAACCTATCAGGATCGCTTAAACACTCTGGCCAATGTGCGCAATGCCGGCATGAAAGTCTGTGCCGGAGGCATTGTGGGTATGGGCGAAGAGCAACAGGACCGCGCCGGCTTATTAATGGAGCTGGCCAATCTGCCGGTGCACCCGGAATCTGTGCCCATCAATATGCTGGTTAAAGTGGCTGGCACGCCGATGGCCAATGAGGCAGATCTGGACCCCTTTGAATTTATTCGCACCATCGCAGTGGCCCGACTGATGATGCCTAAATCCTATGTGCGGCTGTCAGCGGGACGGGAAGATATGAATGAGCAGATGCAGGCCATGGCATTTATGGCCGGCGCCAATAGCATTTTCTACTGCGATAAATTGCTTACAACCCCCAACCCAAAGGCAAATACTGATATGCAGTTATTGCAGCGTCTGGGAATAAAACCTGAGGAGTATCAGGCTGATAAAGACAGCCAACAGCAGGAAGATGATCTGCACCGGGCCATTAACGAGCATAAAAACGACGCGCTATTCTACAGAGCCAGCTAGCCCTGTATGAATAGTATGGATGCCATTCTTCAGGCTCAACTCGATCAGCGGCACAAGCAGTTTCTCTACCGCCACAGAACCCATGTGGCATCTGGGTGCGACTCGGTGCTGCAGGTTGAGGGTAAATCCCTGGTTAACTTTTGCAGCAACGACTACCTGGGCCTGGCAGGTCACCCGGATATAGCCTCTGCCTTAAAAGCTGCTGTTGATCAATATGGCACTGGCAGTGGCGCCTCCCACTTAATTAGTGGTCATTCCACAGCTCATCAGCAGTTAGAGGAACAGCTGGCCGAGTTTACTGGTCGTCCTCGGGCGCTGTTATTTAGTACCGGCTATATGGCCAATATGGGCGTGATTAATGCCCTGGTGGGTCGTCATGATCTGGTGCTTGAAGATCAGCTTAATCATGCCTCGCTCCTAGATGGAGGCCATCTCTGCAGAGCCGACTACAAACGCTATAAGCACAATAATATGCAGCAGCTGGACTATCTGCTCGAGCAGAGCACCGCCAGTCGTAAGCTAATTGTCACCGATGGCGTATTTAGTATGGATGGCGATCTGGCACCGCTGCCGGAGATGAGTGCTCTGGCCGCACAGCACAGTGGCTGGCTTATGGTGGATGATGCCCACGGCATGGGGGTGCTGGGCGCAACTGGCGGTGGCATAGTAGAGCAGCAGGGCTTAACTGTGGAGCAGGTGCCTGTTCTGATGGGCACCCTGGGCAAGAGCTTTGGTACCTTTGGTGCCTTTATCGCCGGCAGTGAAGCATTGATAGAAACCCTGATTCAGTTTGCCCGCACCTATATCTACACCACGGCACTGCCGCCGGCGATTGCCTGTGCCAGCAGTGCCAGCTTGCAGATTGTTCGTCGCGAGCACTGGCGCCGCGAGCATTTGCAGAGTTTGATACAGAGATTCCGCGCTGGCGCTGAGCAGCTGGGCCTGCAACTTATGGACTCCCAGACGCCGATTCAGCCGGTGTTAATTAACAATGATCAGCGAGTGATGGAGATAAATCAGCAACTGCGCAGCAAAGGTTTTATGGTTGGTGCTATCAGGCCGCCCACTGTGCCTGCAGGCAGCGGCAGATTGCGAATTACCCTGTCCGCCAGCCACAGCAGGCAGCAAATTGATCAATTATTAGATGCCCTTGAGGCCTGCCTGTGAATGCGGCAGCAGATATTTGCTTAAAGCCACGAGTTGGCAGCGTTTTATACCCATGCCTCTCAACCCCAGGCCTTGGCAATAGGCTGCACCCGCAAACCCTGGTTTTGGTGCATGGCTGGGGCGCCGATAGTCAGATCTGGGGCCAGCTACCCCAACAGCTGAGTCAATGGGTCGATGTAATAACTCTGGATCTGCCAGGTTTTGGTCAGTCCAGCGTCCTGCAGGACTATTCAGCAGACAGCCTGCTTGATTGGATGCAGCAAACTCTGCCCGATCAGTGTTTGCTGCTGGGTCTATCTCTGGGTGGCATGCTCTGCCAGCGATATGCAGCAACCTATCCCCAGCGAGTAAGCGGGTTAATCTCTATCAGTACTAATAGCCAGTTTGTGGCTGACAGCTGCTATCAGGATGCTATGCCTAAAGCCGACTTCGACGCTTTTTTGCAAAGCTGGCAGAGCAACCCCAGTAGCTGCCTAAAACGTTTTGCCGGCTTGCAGGCCCAGTCTGATAGACAGCAGCGCCAATTAACCCGACAGCTGCGTGCAATGGATATGAATTTTGATTGCCATGCCGCTGAGGCATTGCTCAAGCTGCTTGGTGAACTAAAAATCTCCACCACTAGCCTGCCGCTGGCCAGTTTATCGCTGTTTGGTGAGCAGGATGCCCTAGTGCCGGTGCAAGCCGCCAACCGGGTCGCCAATGCAGTGATTATTGCCGGGGCAGGTCATTTACCTCATCTCAGCGCGCCGCAACAGGTAATTGGCGAGATCAAAGGGTTTCTCGACAACCAGCGTTACCGCTTGGACAAGCCCAGAGTGGCCGATAGCTTTGGTCGCGCGGCCCCCAGATATGACAGCGCCGCCAAGCTGCAACACAGAATTGGTGAGCAGTTGCTCGAGCATATACAAAGTCAGACCCAGAGGGCTCCAGATAGCATTATGGATCTGGGTTGCGGCACAGGCTATCACAGCATCCAGCTGCAACAGTGCTTCCCCGAGGCCAGGGTGCTGGGCGTCGATATCTCTGCAGGTATGCTCGCCTATGCTGAGGCCAAATACCGCCACAGCGATCTGCAGTGGCTGTGCGGCGATGCGGAAAACCTTGCTCTGGCAACTGGCTCTCAGGGGCTTATATTTTCCAACTTTGCGCTGCAGTGGTGTACCTGCCTGGACACATTGGCCACCGAACTCTACCGGGTTTTGCGGGCTGGCGGCCAGCTGGTGCTGGCCGTGCCGGGGCCAGAGACATTGACCGAGCTGCGCCATGCCTGGGCTGAGGTAGATGATCAGGTGCATATCAATCGCTTTGCCAGTTTGCAGCAGTGGCAGGGCGCTTTAGCTGCGGCGGGCTTTAGCTCTATCGAACTGACCTCAGAGCCATTGATAGAGCAGCACCAGTGCGTGCGAGACTTATTGTTAGAGCTTAAAAATGTCGGGGCGCACAATAATAATGCCGGCAAGCCATTGGCAATCACAGGCAAACAGCGGCTTAAAGCCCTGTACAATGCCTACGAAAATTATCGGCTTCCCAATGGTGAGTTGCCCGCAACCTGGGAAATTATCGCCGGTGTGGTCAGCAAATAATCACTGAGTAATTAGAGACATAAACTATGGCCAATAAATGGTTATTTATTACCGGCACAGATACCGATGTGGGTAAAACAGTGGTTGCCACAGGATTGCTGGCGGCAGCGGCCAAAGCGGGCCTGCGCACCGCGGCTATAAAGCCAATAGCCGCTGGCTGCGAGGATACAGGCTCTGGCCTACAAAATGATGATGCTCTGCAACTGCAGGCTGCCAGCAGCCATCCATTGCCCTATCAGCAGGTTAATCCGGTGGCTTTGGAGGCCGCTATAGCGCCCCATATAGCCGCCGAGGAGCAGGGTAAGACACTGAGTGCCTCGCGACTGGTGGGCTACTGCAGAGGTCTGGCTCTGTTGCCTGTTGATCTGTTATTGGTCGAGGGAGCTGGTGGCTGGCGGGTGCCTTTAAATAACCGCGAAACACTGGCCGATGTGCCTCGAGAATTGAACTGCTCAGTAGTTATAGTCGTAGGATTTAGACTGGGCTGTCTCAATCACGCGCTGTTAACCGCTGAAGCCGTACGCCGCGATGGGCTGCACATTGCGGGCTGGGTGGGTAATGTTATTGACCCGCAAATGCCGCGTTTAGATGAAAATATTGCTACACTACAGCGACTATTTACAGAGCCCTGTCTGGGTGTTGTACCCAGGCTGACCGATCTGACACCGGAGCAGGTGGGCAGCTATTTAAGTTTACCGGCTGAGTTTGAGGGTTAATTATGAGCGAAGAAAAAAAATTATCCGCCGAAGATATGGCGCGAGTCGAAACCTACCTCAATAGCGGTTTTAACCAAACCGAGCGCAAGCCTTTTCGCGGCCTGATTTTGTTGGGTGGTATCTGGGCGATTATTGCTGCTCTGGGCTGGATCAGCTATCAAATTGGTAAACAAGCAGGCTATTTGTAAGCTGTTTATTTTCGTGCTGGCTGCCTGCAGTCGGCTATTTAAACCTACCCTATTAGCGGCGGCTGGCTAATGCAAATTGTCACGCGACCCTTCGATCTCAGTGGCTGCGACTTTGCCGACCAGCTGGATCCATTATTACAGCGTATCTATCAATCCCGCGGAATTGACAGCCAAGCCTCTCTCGACCGGCGACTAAATTGCCTGCCTGAACCCCAATCAATGACCGGCCTGGATGCTGCAACACAGCGACTTGTGACTGCAGCTAAGAAACAGCAATCGGTATTAATTGTTGGCGACTTTGATGCCGATGGAGCCACCAGCTCAGCATTGATGGTGTTGGGGCTCAGGGCCATGGGCTTCCAGTCGGTTGATTTTTTGGTGCCCAACCGCTTTGACTATGGCTATGGTTTAACCCCGGAAATTGTTGACCTGGCCGCCGAGAAGTCTCCTGATCTAATTATTACCGTCGACAATGGTATCTCCAGTGTCGAGGGTGTGGCGCGGGCCAATAAGTTGGCTATTGAGGTGATTGTTACCGATCACCATTTACCCGGCACCCAGTTACCGGACGCCGTGGCCATTGTTAATCCTAATCAGCAGGGCTGCGATTTTCCCAGTAAAAACCTGGCTGGTGTAGGGGTAGCTTTCTATCTGTTAATTGCACTGCGCACTGAGCTGCGCCAACAGCAATGGTTTGACCAGCAGCAGATTGCCGAGCCCAATCTCAGCCAGTGGCTGGATCTGGTGGCACTGGGCACAGTGGCCGATGTGGTACCCCTGGATCAGGTTAATCGGGCACTGGTGCATCAGGGGTTGCTGCGTATTCGGTCCGGGCACAGCCGTCCTGGTATTCAGGCACTACTGCGCATTGCCGGCAAAAATCCCGCGCGGCTGGTGGCCACAGATTTAGGCTTTGCTCTGGGCCCAAGATTAAATGCTGCAGGACGGCTGGATGATATTAGTCTGGGTATCCAGTGCCTGCTCTGCGATGACCCTCAGCAGGCATTGCATACAGCCCAGGCACTGGACGAGTTAAATCAGGATCGCAAATCGATAGAAACCGGCATGCAACAGCAGGCTCTGGCTATTGTCGAGCAGCTGGGGCTAGATGATAAATCTATGCCAGCGGCCCTGAGCCTGTTTCAGCCTGACTGGCATCAGGGCGTGGTGGGCCTGTTGGCTTCGCGTATCAAGGAGAAATACCATCGTCCGGTGGTGGCATTTGCCCGCGGCGACAATGGTGATTTAAAAGGCTCTTGCCGTTCCATCCCCGGCTTACATATTCGCGATACGCTAGACGCAGTGGCCACCCAAAATCCCGGGCTAATTACCAAATTTGGTGGCCATGCCATGGCGGCAGGTCTTAGCCTCAACGAGGATAAGCTCAGTGAGTTTGAACAAGCCTTTGAGCAGCAGGTTGCCCAGCTTGTAACTGAGGATGATTTGCAGGCCAGGCTGATTACCGATGGCTGTTTGGAAGCGCAGCAGCTGTCTATGCACACGGCAGAAATGTTGCGCGATGCTGGCCCCTGGGGTCAGCTGTTTCCCGAACCCTGTTTTCAGGGTGACTTTCGCATTGTGCAGCAGCGCATTGTGGGTGAGAGGCATTTAAAGCTGGTGCTGGCGCCGCACAACCAACCCGAAATAGCCATAGACGCCATCTGGTTTAATATTGATACTGCGCGCTGGCCCAACCCCGAGGCAGAGACAGTGCACTGTGTTTACCGGTTGGATATCAATGAGTTTCGAGGGCTGGAAAGTCTGCAGCTAATGGTCCAGCATCTGCAGGCCAATTAAATATATAACAGCGGCCACCAGAGCCACAGGCATAAAAAGAATAGACTATGAGTTTTAAAACCGATCTGCGCGCCGATTTAATTCTGCTGCTCACCGCATTTATCTGGGGCCTGGCCTTTGTCTACCAGCGTTCGGGCATGGACCATATAGGTCCCATCACCTTTACCTTTGGGCGTTTTCTTATCGGCGCAATTGCCATTTTGCCGCTGTGGTATTTAATGGAAAAACCCAAAGATATCTTTGCTTTAAACCAGACCAATAAAAAAGCCCTGCTACTGGGTCTGGTGCTTACCGCGGGCATGCTGTTACAGCAATGGGGCCTGGTGTATACCACCGCGGGTCGGGCCGGGTTCCTGACTGGGGTCTATATTATCTTTGTGCCCATATTGGGGCTGTTTTTCCGCAACAAAACCGAGTGGCCCACCTGGGTTGGGGTGCTGCTGGCGCTGGCGGGTATCTACTTTTTGGGCCAGGTCGATAGCGATGAGCTGTTTATTGGTGACCTGCTAATATTGCTGAGCTCCGTGCTGTTTGCTCTGCATATGATTTTTACCGGCAAGTTGGCCAACCAGACTTCGTCGTTTCGGTTAATCTTTGTGCAGTTTAGTTTGGCAACAGTAATCGCCGGTGTTTTGATTCCCTTTTTTGAAGTCTGGAGTTGGCAGGGCATTGCCGATGCCGCAGTGGCCTTGCTCTATGTGGGGGTGCTGTCGTCGGCAGTGGCGTTTTGTCTGCAGGTGGTGGGGCAGCGCACCGCGCCGGCCTCTCATGCAGCTATTATTCTAAGTTTTGAATCTGTGTTTGCGGCATTTGGTGGTTGGTGGTTACTAGAAGAGTACCTTACCCAGCCAGAGCTAATTGGCTGCGGGTTAATTTTGGCTGGTGGTTTGGTGTCCCAACTCAAGGTCTTGCTTAAACAGACGGCTGGGGACCCTATTCAACATCCCCATGGGGTGAACTAGGGGTAGAGCCTATTGTGGTCTTGTCGAGAGCATTTTTCGTATCTCTGTCGGAGGCAACAAAATGAAACGACGAACCTGGTTAAAGCAACTCAGCCTGGGGCTCTTGGCCCTGACCAGCGCCACCAAACTCTGGGCACTGGACAAATTGCAGCGCACAGACAAAGAGTGGAAAAAACTGCTGACCCGAGGACAGTATTATATTCTGCGTGAAGAGGGCACCGAAGCCAGATGGTCCAGTGAACTCAACGATGAGCACAGAGACGGAGAATATATTTGCGCTGGCTGCGGTCTACCGCTGTTTACCTCAGAGACCAAGTACGAGAGTGGTTCCGGCTGGCCGTCCTTCTACGACCATATCGAGGGTCATATAGATACCAAGCGAGATTTTAAGCTGATCTGGCCGCGCACCGAGTATCACTGTGCCCGCTGCGGTGGTCATCAGGGCCATGTCTTTGATGATGGTCCCAAGCCTACCGGCCAGCGCTGGTGTAACAATGGACTGGCTCTTAAATTTGTTCCCAGAGTCTAGGGGTTCATCAGAGGCGCGATATAACTCTTAATCAGGTCTTTAATAATAGGCTGGGCCAGTGCCGTGGGGTGCAGCCCATCCTCCTGAATCATACCTTCGGTAATGGTCAATTCCTCCAGCTGAAAAGGGATAAGCGGCACCTTGGTTTCCTCCGCCAGTTGCGGATACACCGCGGCAAAGGCATCGGAGTAACGGCGGCCGTAGTTGGGCGGCAGGCGCATACCAAACAGTATGGGCTCCGCTCCTGCATCGCGCACCAGATCTATCATGGCCCGCAAATTGCCCTTCATCAGCGCCACCGGCTGGCCGCGCAGGCCATCATTGCCGCCCAGCTCCAAAAGCACATAGTCGGGGCTGTACTCCTGCAGTAACTGCGGCAGACGATACAGGCCACCACCAGTGGTATCGCCACTGATGCTGCCATTGATTATGGTATGACCCTC
>Ga0228637_1000118_pt1 | contig 20615 bp, 17 predicted proteins | sample 47DmetaG_FD_182710 | JGI IMG/M metagenome (GOLD analysis project Ga0228637, IMG submission 182710) | Seawater microbial communities from Monterey Bay, California, United States - 47D | ecosystem: Environmental > Aquatic > Marine > Coastal | place: USA: California | collected 2016-10-25 | reverse complement strand
AGAGTCCAGCCCCTCATCTACTACCAGGGTGCGAATAAAGCCATCTTCTTCCGACTGTACTGAGGTCCAGACAGTGGCCAGACCATCGTACACTTTGCTGCCAACCAGACGTTGATCATTAAACAGCTTGGCGAGATCCTGCTGATTGGTTAGCGCAGCAGTGGCTGGTCGCAGATCTATATGGTTGGCCGCAATTAACTGGCCTTCAAGATTGACAACCCAATCACTGTCTAGCAGCGAAAACCCATCAGTGCAGAAAGGCTGCTCGGGCCGGCCGCGGTGTATCACCGTGTAGGTAGAAAACTCGTTGTGGAATTCCCAGCGCAGGTCAAATCTGTCAAAGCTCTGATAATAGCAATCAGCATTGGCTGAGGGTGACTCGACTCCATGAAACTGAGCGAGTTTAGCCAGTTTATCAAGCTCGGCCTGACGGTCACCGGAGTGCAGGAAAACCAGACTGGACACCTGTGCAGGCAAATCCACGACGGGAAAGGGCCGATTGTGTAACTCGTTAATCAAGGAATCTTTTAGCGGGTGAAGATCCATAGAGCGCAACCTCTCAGCTGGTGGCAATAATTATCCCTGGGTAATTTTCCTATATTTTTATGACTACAAACACGAATCGCCCTGTATCAACAGAGCGTTCGTCTGGTTACGTTTGTTTTGGCTTTAATGGTTTACTCTGTGGCCAGTCTACCATATAAACTCTACGCCAACCTGAGCTGTTCTGGGGGTTCCCGGAAAATAGCGCTGCTGGCTAAAAGTGGTGTAATCCGCACGCTCCGCATAGTGCCGATCGGTGAGATTGCTGATATTGGCATAGGCGCGCAGGGATTCAGAAACTGTCCAGCCTGCTCTAAGATGCAACAAATTGTGCCCCCCATAGCGATGGAGATTCTCAGGATTTAGATAATAGCTACCCATAGTTTGCCATTCCAACTCCAGGCTCCGGCGATCGCTGGGTTTAAACGCCAATCTGGCGCTGCCAAAATGCCTCGGCGCTGTATCTATATCATTACCGCGGATATTTACACCGCCAAGCACTGTGCTGTTAAGGTAGGTATGATTGGCCTGGGTGGCGCTCAGACCCAATGACCATTGCTCATTGATTGCATAATCCAGCTCCAACTCAACACCGCGGTGCTCGGTCTCACCGTCACTCACATTAAAAAAGCTCGAGTCGCGAAATATCACATGGTCTTTTTCCATATGATAAACAGCTAGCTTATAACTCAGGTACTCGCTTTTGCCTTTTAGACCTATCTCCAGACTGTCGATGCTTTCGGAGTCCAGATCAGTAATCTGCTGAGCACGCTGCAGGCGATAGAGCTCTGTGGCCTGGGGCGCTCTAAAACCGCGAGCCAAGCGAACAAATGCGCTGTGGCTATTGCTCAGGCTGAGCTGGGCTCCCAGATTAGAAGACCAGTTAGTAAACTCATCTTTACCACTGGCAGGACGACTGTAACGACAACCACCGCGTCCACATTCGGTGCCATCAGCTCTGGTGCGGCCGGTAAGCATTTTATTGCTGTAGTCATAGGTCATTGATTCAAAGCGCAAACCTCCGCTTAGGGATAAGCGGTCATTGACCGCCCAGTCCAGATGCATAAACGGAGCTAACAGATTGGCATCAACCTGATAGTCAAAGTGCTGGCCCTGAGGAATAGTCTCTTGTAAAAACGCAGATCCACGGGTTGGTGCATCCTGAGACTGCTCTAAATAGGCGTCGGTAATCTCCGCATCAAAGCCGGCAATAACATTGATGCCCTGTGCCAGAGTGCGGTAATAACCCACCTGCACACCCAGACTCTTCTGGCCATTCTCTTCCAGGGGATCACCGGGCAAAAAGTGCTGTAAAAAGTCCATTTGGCTGTAGCGAATATAGGGTGTCACTATTAGCTGATAGTTTTGCTCGGACTTGCTAATGCGCGACCAGACCCGGGCAGATCGCACATCGCGGTAGGCCTCCGGGTTAAGGTTTTGCTTTACCAGAGAGTCATCTTTATAGGCATCCAGACCCTCGATAAATCCCGCTGTTTCCTGATTGAGGTTGGTCAATGTAAGTCCGGAATCAATCTGCAAATCAGCGTTTTTATAGCGGTGACGCAGTGAAACTTTTTGTTGGTCAAACCCGGACTCATCGCGGTAGCCACCGTCGCGAGTAAAGTTAGCTGCAACACCCAGGGTTTCAGTGCCAGACTTAAATTTAACTCTGCCATAGTCATTGGCGCCAAACTCCAGACCCAGGCTGCTGTGCTCGGCAATATCAGGAGTCACTATATTGACTACCCCGTGCATGGCATTGGAGCCATGGAGCACTGTGCCTGTGCCTCGCAGTACCTCAATGCGCTGAGCCATCTCGGTATTGGCTTCAAACAGCTCATTAATATTGCAGAAACCTGCCGCACGTAGGGGTATACCATCTTCCTGCATCAGAAAACCACCACAGCCGCCGGCACCAGTTAAAACGGGCGAGCGCACGGCAGGCAGATATTCCTGGCCATTGCCGCGATGCAGGTTGACACCAGCAACCCGCGACAGAGCTTGCTGAACATGGGCATGAGATACCGCTTTAAGGGTTTCCTCGTCAACCACAGCAACAGTGCCGATCACCTGAGCCAAATCAGCCTCTGCTCTTGTTGCCACAGTGACAATTTCATCGATATTAGCCACCGCGGCGCTAGACAAGAGCGTGGTCCCAATGGCCAGAGAACGTCCAAGTTTATTAATCATTTACAGCAGCCTTAGTTTTAGGAAACCAGTGTTCCAGGTAATAATAGTTTTAAAGACATTTAGTCTTCTACATTAAATGTCAGACCCGCATTAGCCTGCAAACGATCAATCAGCAACGAGCCCATGGCTGGCGCAGGGGTCCAGATACCACCACTGGCGGACTCCGGGTTTTTCAGCAAACAGACTGCACTCTCAGCGATCATCTTTGAGGTGGAGCCGTAGCCTGGATCCTTATCGCCCTGCACACTGGCTTTAACCAGCTGACCATCACTGGCCTCGCCAACAAACAGCACGTCGTACATGCCGTTCTCGCGCTCCTCTTTGCTGGGGCCTTCCCCAGGCTGAGTTTGATCCTCAGCCATGGAGTTATCATTGGCGATATGGTTGGCAATAGCCTCGCCCTGCGAGCCTGGCCCAGTCACCATCATCTCATCGTAAACAAAGTCAGTGCCGTACTGATGATCCATCAGCAGGTTTGAACGGTGGATGTTTTTGGTGTTAATGCTGGCCATTACAAAGGGGGCAGTCCAGCTCTGCAGTACCTCATCAAACTCTGGCTTATTGCCCGGTGGCTGTTCTGGGCCGGAAAAATCTGCTGTGAGAGAGAATGGATCCCGAAGAACATTAATCAGGTCCCGATCCGTTGCCGCTGCAGCAATAGTGGCGCGAAAGCTGGCAAGAGTGCCGCCGGAAAAAGTACCCTTCATGGCCCGCACTCGACCCCGAACACGAGGCACTGTCGAACATAACTTCTGCTCTGCAGTCTGCTGCAAAAACAGCACACCCAGATCAAAGGGAATTGAGTCAAAACCGCAGGAAAAGACAATCCGGGCACCACTGGCCTGAGCTGCCGCACCATGAGCGCCAATCATCTTATGCATCCAGCCTGGCTCACCACAGAGGTCTACATAGTCAGTGCCTGCCGCTGCGCAGGCGGCTACCAACTCATTGCCATACAGTTGGTAAGGCCCCACAGTGGTGCAGATCACCGCTGCACGCTCTACCATGGCATTAATTGAATCTAAATCAGAGGAGTCTGCCACTACCAGCGGCACATCGGCGGATATACCCATTTCATCGCGAACCTGCTCCAGCTTGCTGAGACTGCGGCCGGCCATGGCCCAAACCACTTCGCCATTGACCCCATATTGATTGTTAAGATACTCAGCGACTAAACGGCCAGTAAAACCCGTGGCTCCATAGACAACAATGCCTATCTCTCGATTGCTTTTCATAGGGATACTCGTTAATTGTTTTTGTTTGTAAATACTAGCACTGATGGGGCTAGCTTTTGTGAGTAATAGTAGACCCAAGGTTCACGAAAATCAGTTCTGACTCAGCCTGACGCCTGATACCAGAACTGGTACGGATGCTCTGCTGGACCCGACGCGGGCAACAGCTGTAATCCACAGTGCTCAAAAAACCCTATGGCTACCCTCTCGGCTTTTACAACAAGCCCGTCTGCGCCCACTGAAGCTGCCAAATCAAGGGTCTTTTTTAACAGCAATTGACCCTGACCCCTGCCCTGCTCGGCAGGTGTTACATAGAGCCCATGTAACAACCGCCCAGTACCTCTGGCTGTCTCCACTGGCATCTCTATATCCAAAACTGCGACCCCAACGCACTGACCCCGATCTTTACACAGTAAGAACTTATAATAATTAAAATCTTCAGCTGTATAATTTAGTACTGGCAGTACCAGGCGCTTAACCCTCTCGGACTTGGGCCAGGCCATAGCGGCACTGGTGACCACCTGATTAATCGCGGTTAAGTCTGTTTCTGTGCCAAAGACAATAGTCATCTGCGAGTATCGATCTTATGCATATTAAAAGTGGCGAGCCAATCCATAGTCTTGTACTGTTTGATCAATAATAACAAATAAAGGTATCAAAGCCATGCAGCTTGCAAAGTTTCGCAACGTCATTATTAGCCTGATTGCCATCGGCCTTGTCAGCTGCACTGAACCCGCAGTTTATCCTGCGGCAACCAGCATCTACACCAACGGCCAGATAATCACTGTCGACGATAGCACAGGCACCGTAGAAGCCATTGCCGTTAAGGATGGACAGATTATTGCCCTGGGCTCCAATGAGACTGTAGCACCTTTCGAGGGCGAGCAGACGACAGTGATCAATCTGGAGGGTAAGACGATGCTGCCGGGATTTGTCGATGCTCACAGTCACCTGTCAGCCGTGGCTATTCAGGCCAATGCCGCCAATTTGCTCCCAGCACCAGATGGTCCAGTGAATAATATTGCGCAATTGCAGCAGGCACTGCGAGACTACAGAGACAATTCCCCAATCGCTAAAAAATATAGCCTGATTATGGGATTTAATTACGATGACTCACAGTTAGAGGAGCGGCGTCACCCGACCAGGCAGGAGCTAGATGCAGTAGCCAAAGACATTCCTGTGTTCGCACTGCACCAGTCAGGACATCTGGGGGTCTATAATACCAAGGCGCTGGAGATGGCTGGAATCACCGCCGATTCTGAGAATCCACCTGGTGGCATTATTGAGCGTGAAGCAGATGGCAAAACACCCAATGGTGTGCTGCAAGAGACCGTGCATTTTGCTGCCATTTTTGGCTTGATCCCCGAGTTTTCTCCACAGCAGTATGTGGCCTTCCTCAAGGTCGGTGAGGCTACCTATGCCGCCAATGGATTTACCACTGTTCAAGATGGCAAAACTGACCCTAAATCTCTGCAAGCACTGGCAGCAGTATCGCAAGCACAGATACTGGCGCTGGATGTAGTGGCTTACCCAGACATCACCAAAGTAGATTTCGATATACCGGCTTATCAAAAGCTAATCTCAAATGACTATACCAACAATTTTCGTATTGGCGGAGCTAAACTGACTCTGGATGGGTCACCCCAGGGCAAAACTGCCTGGTTTACTCACCCCTATCATCAGCCTCCCGCCAGTCAAGAGGAGAGTTACGCGGGCTATGGGACCCTCAGCGATAAAGAGACTCTGGAGTGGTTTAACCTGGCCTACGACAACAATTGGCAACTGATGGTGCATGCCAATGGCGATGCCGCCATTGATCAATTTATCCAGAGTGCTGAAAAGGCTCAGGCCGATAGAAACCATGCTGACCTGAGAACTGTTCTTATCCATGGTCAATTTCTGCGTGAAGACCAGGTCGATAAGATCAATCAACTGGATATATTTCCCGCCCTTTTCCCCATGCATACTTTCTACTGGGGTGATTGGCATAGAGATTCAGTTGCAGGGCCAGAGCGTGCGCAGCATATTTCTCCCACCGGCTGGCTTATGGATCGAGGTATGAAGTTTTCCATACATTCGGACGCCCCGGTTACCTTCCCCAACTCAATGCGCGTTATGCACAGTGCGGTCAACCGAACCACCAGGTCAGGGACAGTTCTGGGTGATTATCACAGGGTTGATCCCATCACGGCTATCAAGGCCATGACTATTTGGCCTGCCTATCAGCATTTTGAGGAAGATAGAAAAGGTACCCTTGAAGTGGGCAAGCTCGCCGACCTGGTGATTTTGGACAAAAACCCCCTAACATTGGACAGCTCGGAAATAGAGACTATTCGGGTACTGGAGACCATAAAACAGGGCCGCACAGTCTATGCCGCAGACCACTGATAACTGAGCCATTGCCAGCTCAGTACAAGTCTGGAGCTGCAGTATTGACAGGGCAATGGAACTGAATTGCGGCCGGGCAACCTCTCACCATGGGCCGCTTATGAGGGAAAATCAGCACAGTTTATTCGTTGACCCAATTTGGTTTGCGCTTTTGAGCAAAGGCTGTAACCCCTTCTCGCATATCTTTAGTCTTCATTAATTTGACAATTTCCGCATTGCTGAGCGCCAGAGCCTCATCCCAATCATCTAGCGCATCCACTGAGGCAAGCACTCGTTTTGAGGTACGAATAGAAGTGGGAGAATTAGCCACAATGATCTGGGCAAGCTGGCGCGCCGCCGTCATTACGTCACCAGGCGCAGACACTGAATTGATAATGCCCAGCCCTGAAGCCTCCTCAGCATCAACCGGGCGGCCGGTCAAAATCATCTCCATAGCTGCCTTTTCGCCAATCTGACGAGTCAAACGCTGGAGACCACCGGCAGCGGCAAATAGCCCAACCTTTACTTCCGGCAGTGCAAAAGTAGCCGAGGGGTCTGCTACAGCAAGGTCACAGGCCAGAACAATTTCAAGTCCACCACCCATTGCAACGCCATTAACTGCTGCTATAACAGGTTTTTCTCTCTGGGTACGCAAGCACAGGCCGGCAAACCCCGAGGTAGGAATCGACATATCACCGCCACTGGCAGTCACTTTGAGATCATTGCCACTACAGAAGGCTTTTTCTCCAGCGCCGGTAATAATGGCAACCCAAAGTTCCTGGTCCTGTTCAAATTCATCAAAAATTTCTGCCAATTCAAAATGCGCGGCACTAAACAAAGCGTTATATGAGTCTGGACGGTTGAGGGTGATCTCAAGAATATGGCCGTCTCTTTTGACTTTTACATGCTCAAAGGCGCGACTGAGGAAATCGTCTGACATGGGGGCTCCTATTGGGTGAGGATTGACGAGATAGTTTTTACCATCCCGGTGCTTGATGGTTACAGTTTGACCAACCGGGCTATCAAATCTGTGCAGGGCCTGCATAGTGGTCCGGTGATCTGTCGCTACTGATGCCATTACTCGACCCTCGGCATTGCGTGCATAAAGGTATGCATGGTCGCAGCCGTGCTGATTATGACGCACTGTGTAGGCTTCAATCACAGCTTCGCAATCTTGCTCAAGCAACTTAAATTCGGCTTGCCTGCTAATCGCTAGCTCTGTGTCTTTAGTGGAATAGTCGGTAAAGACACTCGGCGCCTGAGCCGAATAGATACCAGCAGACTGCTTGCTGAGGTAGCCTCCATTGGCCAGCACCAGACCATAGGCGTCTCTGTCACTGCGCAACTTATCGACCATACTGGCGATCCCATGGGTGGAATAGTTGTTCCCAGCACCGCCAAAAAATGGCAGGCCACCGGTAACTGTCATTTCATCCTGAGTTGGGTCCAGACCCAATATTTCCGCAGCCAGGTGCACAACAATAGGGAAACAGCTATAAATATCTCTGTAGCTGATATCTGTCTGGGAAATTCCGGCCCGTTCAATGGCACTGGTTAAAGCCAACTCAAGAGCCAGAGATTTAGACAGCTCAGGCCGCAGGCAAACCTTTTTGTCCTGAACATCAGCATAGCCATGCAGGTAAATCCATTTATCCTCAGCAATACCAAGTTCCCTTGCCTTTTGAGTGCTGGTTAGAATAAGCGACGACGCCTGATTTACCGCATCCTGGGCCACATGCCATTTGAGATAGGGGTCGCAGATCGGATAGTTTTTGGCGGACGGCTGAGCCAAAAATTCTCTGGTCATCGCCTGGGGGAACTGGGCAAACGCATTTTGTTGTGCAGTGACAGAGAGCCCAGCACAGATAGCCCCTATATAATCGAGATACTCGGTCTTGGTCAGCCCCAACCTGGCGCGCAGTGACTCTTCCATAGCTGCGTATGTCTGCGGCGGCAGTCCCATACCGTTGGCAACTTCATAGCGAGAGATAAAATCTGTCTGTGGGCCGCGATCCTCAATCTCGGCGCTAATATCAGAGGCCCAATTAAGCTGTATGCTTTGCTTAAGAGCGGTCTTAAGGGCGCCATTGGCTTCTCCCCCAGTAATCAATGCCATATCAATATCGCCGCGGGAGATACTGTTTGATAGCTCATTGACCAGGAATTGAGGCTGCTCGCCTCCAGCCGGCGAGTAAATAATCTCATTAGCCGTGATCGAAGCTGACTCAGCGACTGCCGCGGGAAGATTTGCCGCCTTACCAAAGGGGTCAAAGGGAGTTCGCAGAGAGTCTGCAAAGGCCCGCACTACCACCAGCCTGTCAAACTCCTGGTGGGCCGGGTTGAGGCCAGCATCAGCTTTAGCACTGGCAATGGATTGCGTGATTAATCCAATGGGACTGGGCGCCTGATTTGGATCAGCCCCATCCCATTGAGCAACAACTTGCCCCACCCCAACAATAACTGGAAGGTTTTTTTGATTATCCATGATGTCCTTTAAATCAGACGCCAGGCCCGATTTGGAGGCAAGCTATGATAATGATTTGCCCAACTGGGCCCAGGCCAAATAATTTATGGTATCTAGTGCCTAAAATGTAACATACATAGAGGCACTTGATACAACTAGGCGTCAATCAAGTGAGAAATCTCGTTAGCAGTTAGACAGTGTCCCGCGGCCCAGGATTTGCTCAGTATCTCGTGCATCGCCGACAACTTTTTAAGCTTGTCTTCAAGTTGATCTATCAGATCTTGGGTAATCGCCTTTTTCTCTGCCAATTTAGACAAAATAAGGTCGTGCTCCTTTGGCTGCTCAGTAGGCATTAGCTGTTGAATCTCATCAAGTTTAAAACCGAGGGACTGGCACAATTTGATTTGGTTGAGCTTATCAACATAGTCAGCGGAATAAAGACGGTAACCATTTAACTGTCTTGGCGGTGCCGGCAGTATGCCCTCAGTTTCGTAGTATCTAATGGTGGCGCTGCTGACGCCGGTTGCCTGTGCAAGAGTCTTAATATTCATAAACGCTAGATAGAGGTATTGACCTTAAAGTTTGCTTTAAGGTTACACTAATCTCACTCAATCAGCTAACAGGAATAAAACCTTGTCTAATTCCCCCGTATTTTCAGAATTGAAACTACCCAATGGTCAGCATATAAAAAACCGCATTGTCAAAGCAGCGATGGAAGAAAATATGTCTGATGACTCCCTGCAGCCCAGCGATGCCCTGATTAATCTCTATCAAAAATGGGCTGAAGGCGGTTCTGGGTTAATACTCACTGGCAATGTTATGGTTGATCGCCTTGCCATGACCGGCCCAGGGGGCGTAGTGCTGGACAAAGACTCCGAACTCGAAAAATTTACTCGCTGGTCAGATGCGGCAAAAAGCAATGGGGCTAAAGTCTGGATGCAGATAAATCATCCCGGGCGCCAGGTCTATAAGAAAATGGGGGGCAAGGTTTACTCTCCTTCAGATGTCTCTCTGGATATGGGCAAACTCTCAGATATGTTTGGTCAGGCTCAGGCAATGACTGAGGAACAGATACAGGAGATTATTCAGCGATTTACCGACACAGCTGTCCAGGCTGAAAAAGCTGGTTTTGACGGCGTAGAAATCCACGCTGCTCATGGATATCTGATTGCTCAGTTCTTATCTCCTCTGGTCAATAAAAGGCAGGACCAATGGGGAGGCTCAATACAAAACCGTGCGCGCTTGCTGATAGAAGTGATCAAGTCGGTAAAAGCCAAAACCAGCGCAAATTTTGGTTTAGGGATAAAAATTAACTCTGCGGATTTCCAGCGTGGCGGCTTTGATATAGACGATGCTTTAACCGTGATGAAGTTATTGGAGCCCCTCGCAATTGATTTGATCGAGCTATCTGGGGGTAGCTATGAAGTACCAGCTATGCAGGGTATTACTGCAGATGGCAGAACATTAAATCGAGAGGCTTATTTCCTAGAGTTTGCAGAGAAAATGGCTAACCAAACAGATATTCCTGTGATGACAACAGGCGGTATTCGTCGCCTGCCTATTGCCGAGGAAGTACTGGCAAAGAATGTAGACTTGGTAGGCATAGCGACCGGCCTGGCAACCGAACCTAATCTGCCTAATATCTGGCAGTCTGACCGAGATTTTGAGGCGCCATACCCCTCTGTTAACTGGAAGAATAAAACCTTCAGAGGCCTCGCTGTCATGGCCTATGTAAAACGTCAGCTTAGACGAGTGGGCGCCAACAAATCAGTGAAAAAAAATGCCTCACCACTGTTCACTTTTATTCAGGATCAAGCTAGAACATCAAAGCTGACAAAAAGATATCAGGGTATTATTGCTGACTGATTGTCGCCGGGGTCTCAGGACCTGACAAAAAAACCCCGGCAGTTGCCGGGGTTTAAAATACTCTAACTGGTAAGTGTAAATTCCCGCATTACATCAGCGACGGAGTCTACGGATTGTATATTGCCAAGCCCTTTACCCGCCTGCCAAAATTTCACATCGTCGTTAAACGCCGTTTTACTGTAGTTACGAATACCTTTGCTCATCAACCACATCCTGGCGTACTTTTTAAGACTGGGTTTGCGCAGCATGTAATTGATCACAGGCCCGGTGCGCAGGCCGCCTTTCATAATATCGTCGGTCTTTATTACCGACGAATTATTGCCGGCTATTTTGTTGGTCCAGACAATATCTTCTTCCGATGAATCAACAATGGCCTGCTTGTAAGCATCAGTGATAATGCACTCATTAGTGGCTAAAAAGCGTGTGCCAAGCTGCACCCCGGCATAACCCATTTCCAGAGCCTGCTTAAAGTCATCAGCGTTACCAATGCCACCGGCGCAGATCAGGGGAATATCAATATCGTGCAGATCCTCCATAAACTTCTCTGCCGCCTGAATACCAGTCTGGCCACCACCCCGCCAGTTGATGCAATTAAGGCCGTCCACTCCTGAGTCACGCATGGCCAGAGCAACTTTTTTATTGGGCACATCATGGTAGACCACTATGCCGTGCTCTTTGGCGGTTTTGACCAAGGCATCTGGCTTGCCCAACGAGGTGAGGAAGAACTTGACGCCCTCCTCTATGGATATCTGCATCCACTCTTTCATCTGTTCATGGTACTTTTTATTGGCCCCCCCAAAGATGGTGAAGTTGACGCCAAAAGGCTGGTCGGTAAGCTGCTTGATCAGCTGTAAGCCCTCTCGGAAATCATGGCCATACAGTGAAGTTAAGGCGACAGGCTGAACCACGCCAAGGCCACCAGCCTCAGATACAGCCGCCACTAGCTCGGGGTTGGAGCCCGGATACATTGGTCCGCAGACAACAGGAGTTTTGGCACCAGTATCAGATAGGAATTTTTTTACATTAGGGCTCATAGAGTCGTCCTTTTGTTTTTTTTAGAGTCGGGGCCACATAGAGAAAGGCTATCACCCGACATTATTTGGCATATATTATGCCACTTATTGTGTGTTTTCAATCCAAGGGGGCAACCCTATAATTACGCCAAAAAAGAGTCTAGCTATTATGGATCACAATAAGTTTTATATTGCGGGACAATGGATAAAGCCGCAGAGCAATGAACTATTTCCTCTGGTTAACCCCGCCACAGAACAGCTAGTAGCAAAGATACCCATGGCTAATCAGGCTGATGTTAATGGGGCTGTAGCCGCTGCTGTGGCGGCCTTTCCCAGCTACTCTCAAACCTCTGTCAGCCAACGCATCCAATGGTTTAAGCGTTTGCTTGATATCTATCGCGCCAATGCAGATGCCATAACCGATGCCATGATTACCGAGATGGGCTGTTCCCGGCGCTTTACCCATGAGGTTCAAACACCCTGTGGTGATGGCCATATTGAGGTCATGATTGAGGTGCTGGAATCTTTCCAGTTTGAGCATCAGAGTCCTAGAGGTGGCGCCACTGTAGTTTATGAGCCTGTGGGTGTCTGCGCCTTAATTACTCCCTGGAACTGGCCTATCAATCAGGTAGTGGCAAAGGTACTACCAAGCCTTGCCTCGGGCTGCACCTGCGTATTAAAGCCCAGCGAAGAGTCGGCTTTATCCGCTATTTTATTTGCCCAGATGGTAGATGAAGCGGGTTTTCCAGCCGGTGCTTTTAATCTGATTAACGGCAATGGTGAAGTAGCAGGCAATACTATGAGCGCCCATCCTGACATTGATCTAGTATCCTTCACCGGCTCTACTCGCGCCGGCAAGTTGGTGCAAGCCAATGCCGTGGACACTGTAAAACGGGTGGTTTTAGAATTGGGCGGCAAGTCGGCAAATATTTTGTTTGCCGACGCAGATATTGATGCTGCGGTGGCCTTTAGTGCGGAGGCCTGTTTTTCTAATGCTGGACAGACCTGTGACGCTCCCACTCGATTGTTAATCGAACGCTCAGTGTATGCAGAGGTAAAAGCCAAACTTATCGCCGCTACCCTGGTAACCCAGGTGGGAGATCCGCAACTGGAGGGCGACCATATAGGGCCGGTGGTCAATCAGCGGCAGTTCCAACAGATACAACACAAAATTCAGGCTGGCATTGATGAAGGCGCTGTGCTGTTGGCTGGTGGTCCGGGACGACCTGAGGGATTAGATACCGGCTTCTATATTAGACCCACGCTGTTTGAGGTGGACCATGCTATGGGCGTCAATCGGGAAGAAATATTTGGCCCGGTGTTGTGCATTATGCCCTTTGATACTGAACAGGAAGCCATAGCCATGGCTAATGACTCCGTTTATGGCCTGGGCGCCTATGTGCAAACTCTGGATATAGAAAAAGCTCAGCGTGTGGCACGATTAATGCGCGCCGGCAATGTATCTATCAATGGTGCTGGCTATGACTACGATGTTCCCTTTGGCGGTACAAAACAGTCGGGCAATGGCCGTGAAAATGGTGTCTATGGTTTACATGACTTTTTGGAGACCAAAGCGATTGCGCTTTAGCTTGGGCTGTGGGCTATGGGCTTTGGGCTTGGACTAAAAGCCCAGCCCCTTCACACTGAGCCGCACGCGCAGTAGGTACATATCCGAGGTGATATAGAGAGTTGAACCATCATCACCAAAGGTGCAATTAGAGGTGCGTTGTGTGGTATTTAGTGAGCCCAGGTACTCCGCCTCTGGACTCAGGATCATAACGCCTTTGCCTGGACCTGCTACGTACAGACGCCCCTGTTGATCAACTGCAAGGCCATCACCCCAAGAATTAAAAAACACCCTGCCATTTCCAAGCTCGCCATTTGACTCAACTGAGTAGACCATAATTACCGGATGGTTCTCGTCAGAGTTGGCAACGTAAAGAAGTTGCTGGTCTGGCGAAAATGCGATGCCATTTGGTCGGGACAGGTCGTCAATCAGCAGTGTCACTGTGCCATCAGTCGCAAACCTATAGACACCCTGAACAGCCAGCTCCTTTGCCGGGTCCTCAATTCCATGCTCTAGCCCATAGGGTGGATCTGTAAAATAAACATCTCCATTAGCCCGCACAGCAAGGTCATTGGGTGAGTTAAAGCGCTTTTCACCTATCAGTCCAACAACTGTTTCAAATTCAGCTTTTGGAGCACTCAAGGGACTGGTGAGACGAGCAATACGGCGGTCGCCATGTTGGGCCAAAAGCAGATGCCCCTCCCGATTAAGCAGCAGTCCGTTTGAGCCAAGCTCACCAGCACGCTTCGCCTCACCCGTATAACCGGCAGGCGTTAACCAGAGAGATGCACCAGCATCCTCACTCCAGCGGTAAATGGCGTTATTGGGAATATCAGAATATAAAATCGCCTCGAGTGCTGGCACCCACACTGGCCCCTCGGTCCATTGGTGTCCAGTTGCAAGAATTTCCAATTCGGCACCTTGAGGAACAATATCGTCAAGTCGTGGATCCATTCGAACCACACTGCCGATCACAGACAGTGGCTCCGAAACTGAATTGTGATCAGTTTTTCCTATTGCACTGCAGGAGAACAGTCCACATATCAAAATAAGGGTTATTGGCAGTTGATTCATCAATTCTATCCTTGCTGGTAAACTACATCAGTTAGATTCCTAGCCGCTAAGCTGTGCTTGACTATATATAGTAGAGTCGCATTTATGCAACTCCAGATAGATACTGACTATTAACCAAGGACTGCAATCTCAACACCCGATGCCAAATTCCTTGGTCGCTTTTATATTTAGAGCATTATAAACTTTTGACTCAAACTCAGATAAGGGGCATTTTGCTGACCTATGAATATTGACTCCCTGGCCAAAGAGTTTTGGCAACAAGGCTATCTGTCGATTGATAACTTCTTTGATACAGGGCTTATGGATGATTACCAGGCACTTATTCTCGACCACTTTGGCAACAACCCTGACTTTGTTCACAATGATGAATTCCTAAGCAAATCCAATACAGATGTAATTCCTTGGTTTCCACAGCTGGACGGCTTAAATGACTTTGATACTGCCGAACAAAATCAAGAGTTAGTCAATCTTACCGACGCTATTCTGGGCGCAGAATGGTCCAGCCTTTATAGCATGGTGATGTTTAGTCACAAAGGCTCCAAAGGACAGAGCTGGCATCAAGACTGCCCGCCGGAGGATAAATCTCAGTTTAATCTTAATCGCTTGGTTTATAGCATGGATATCGACGCTAATACCGGTGGGCAAGTTCTGGTGATGCCCGGCACCCATAAGCTGGGCGCGATCAGTGTTGGGGATATCAATGAAGACTTTACTGAGCAAATAACTCTGAGCCCCAAAAAAGGCACAGTTATTTTGATCCACGGTCATCTCTGGCACCGTGTACTGCCGGCAACTGGTTCCCACAGAGCCTCAACCAACTACCGATGCTGCCCCGCTGGTGTTGCGGCCGATATTACCGATATCTGTGTATACAGAAATATGCGTTATCAATTTTCCAGCAGTAGTCTGATCGAAGAGCGGTTGCCATGAGCAGCACTGAGCCAAAAATTCGCTGGGGGATTGTTGGCGCGGGCCGCATTGCAAAAACCTTTGCCGCGGATATTGAGCAGGCCCCCCATGCCAGTCTCTATGCAATTGCCGCTCGCAAGCTGCCGTCAGCTCAGGCATTTGCCGATGAGTTTTCTATTGCCCAGGCCTATGGAAGCTATGCCGAGCTATTTGCCGACCCCAATGTAGATGCAGTCTATATAGCTACACCCCATAGCCATCACAAAGATCAAGCCATCGCTGCCCTGCGCGCCGGCAAACATGTGCTTTGCGAAAAGCCTGCAACAGTCACACCAGCAGAGTTGGAAGAGGTTATTGCTGTGGCCACGCAGGAGCGGCGTTATTTTATGGAGGCCATGTGGACCTATTTTATGCCGGTCATTCAAAAAACCCAGCAATGGGTAGCCAAAGGGAGAATTGGCAACCTCTGTCATGTGCGAGCCGACTTTGGTTTTCCACTGCCTTATAGCCCTGATCTGCGAGAATATGATAACCGCCTTGCCGGTGGCTGTTTGCTGGAGATGGGTATCTATCCGATTGCCATGGCTTGGCTGTTTCTGCGACAGGATCCAGATGCCCAGACTGTTTGGCATCACAGCGCAGAAAATGGCGTTGAAGACGACGTGGTGATACTCAATAGTTATGGCAGAGACACAGCTACTGCCCAGCTAGCCACTTCGTTTCGCTGCAAGTTGAATAACTATCTCACATTGATAGGCGATGAAGGCACCATCACCATTGCCGATTACTGGGGGGCGCGCGAAGCAAAACTATTCAGGGTCAACGACTGTGTGGACCGCTTTAACGAAAATCGGCCCCATCAAGGTTTTAATTACCAAATTGAACACGTAAGCTTAGAGATACTAGCGGGTAAATTAGAGCCTGAATGCGTTCGATGGGAGGATAGCCGCGCTTTTCAGCGGCACATGGCGGAGATAAAAAGCCGCTTTTGATGACGTCCTTACAAGAAGAGCGCAAAGTAATAAAAATAAACCACTATTAATCTATTTTGGAACTCCAATGGAATATCGATCCTACTACGCGATCTATTGCGCAATTATTGTATCTCTCGGCGGTTTTGTTTTTGGCTTCGACGCCTCCGTTATCTCAGGTGTGGTCAGCCCCGTCACCATTGAATTTGGCCTGACGCCTATTCAAGCCGGGTTTGTAGTTGCCGCGCCCACCCTCTCCAGCGCCATAGGAACATTGCTGATCGGCCCATTGAGTGATGCTTTTGGGCGCAAAAAAATCCTCATGTTTATTGCCCTTCTCTACCTGGTCTCCGCAGTATTATCGGCACTTTCCACCTCTTACTTTATGTTGTTGGCAGCGCGAGCACTGGGTGGCTTTGCGTTTACCTCACTGATTATTGCCCCTATGTATATTGCCGAGATTGCTCCAGCACAGCGGCGCGGCAAGCTAGTGTCGGTCAATCAATTAAATATTGTTATAGGCCTGTCAGCCGCATATTTTGCTAACTACTACATTCTGGGGCTCAGCTCATCCGGTGCAGAATGGGTCAGCGCCTGGGGAATTGACCAACATTCCTGGCGCTGGATGCTGGGCTTTGAAATTGGCCCCGCACTGATATTTTTTACTGCTCTGTTTGCTATTCCCGACAGTCCTCGCTGGTTAATTCAAAAAGGGAGAGAACAAGAAGCGCGCGCAGTGATGGCCAAACTGGTGCCTGCTGACCAAGTTGATAGCGAAATATCGTTGATCACCCAGAGCTCTGCCACGGAAAATGAGTCACTATGGGCCCGTATTGGCGGTATTTTTGGACCCAAGATGCGACTGGCCTTAATAGTTGGCATTATTGTGGGTGTGGTACAACAGATTACCGGCATTAATGCGATCTTCTTTTATGCACCAACCATTTTTGAGCAGAGCGGCATTGGCACCGACGCTGCCTTTGCTCAGGCTGTATTGGTCGGTTTGATCAATGTTATCTTCACTCTGGTGGCAATTGCTCTGATTGATCGCTGGGGCCGCAGGCCGTTATTGCTGGTTGGACTGTCTGGTATCGCCATCAGCATGGCGCTTTGCACCTATGGTTTCTCCCAAGCGACCTATGAATTGCAAACAGAATCTGTGGCACAGATTCAACAGATTGAAACCACCGAGGTCGAACAGCTCAACTCTCTTGTTGGCGTGGTCTATCAAAGCGACGTGGAATTTAAAACCGCCGTCTCCGACGCCATAGGTACCGAGGCTGCACTCAGGTATGAGAGTGAGCTTATCAAGGGTGCCGCCAAGATGAATGCGGTGTTGATACTGGTCGGCATACTTGGGTTTGTTGCGTCGTTTGCGATGTCGCTAGGTCCAGTGATGTGGGCCCTATTCAGTGAAATATTCCCCAATCAGTTGCGCGGTGTGGCTATCTCTTTTGTTGGCATGATTAACAGCATGGTCAGTTTTCTGGTACAGCTGTTGTTCCCACTTGAGCTTAGCGTGCTGGGTGCGACCCTGACATTTTTCTCATACTTTGTCTTTGCAGTAATCGGCCTGATCCTGGTTGCCTGGCTACTGCCAGAAACGAAAGGCAAGTCGCTTGAACAACTAGAGAGCATTTTTGGCAGAAAAGCTCAGGGCTAATAATAAGTCCTGGGGTCCGCCTGCGGGGCCCAAAACGCTTTGCGCTTTGGCGAACCCAGCGAGGAGCCCCAGCCTTATTGTCTGCATACACGATAGCTTTATTTGCTCTGTTAGAGATGCTGAGACGCTGATACTGCTGATGGCTGACTACTACAGCATCATTGTCGGAGAGGTGGGAATGCGTGGAATAAAAGGCACAGCGCAAGAGTTCTCTGAGCCTCTAATGAGCGCTATCAACAAGTGCTTTGAACAAAACACTGATGGAGTAACTGCTAGTAGTTGGGACGGTTTAGTCGCTAAAGAAGGTGTTAATGATCCGCCTAGCATTGAAGCAACTGAAGAGGATGTTAGTGATACTGAAGCGTTATAGACTGTGCAGGTGCTATAGCGGTATAGAGGCATAGTAACAGCACAGCCATCTTCCCTGTTGTAAGATGATTAAAAACACTCCAATTTGAACCATTACTGCTATGGGACGATAGAAACTAACCTTACTGAGTTACTGCCAGCTCTCGTAATCGCTTTTGGCCAACTTACATTCCAACACGCCTTTTTGCCCTTCCTCTGGACTTACTACCTTTAAGTTCGCCCCAGCAGTTAGAAGGCCCATTTTAAGGTACTGTCGCACAAAGTAATTTTGACCAGGAAGCGTATTAAGGGACACTTCGTTGCTACCGAATTCGGATTCAGTAGCAACTACTCGCGAACCCGGCTCGACCTCGATGTAGAAAAAGGTCTTAACCGCTGGTGCACCAACGGGAATACCATCAATGCTAAGACTCCTTTTGACAGCTGTACCAAGCAACCCATTTCTGTAGAGATACAAACCCGCTTTTTCATCAGAGGGCTCCGAAAAAGACTTTCTAAGATTATCCTGCTCAATACTCGCCATTTCAACAGAGGCACAGCCAGCTAACAACGATAATAAAGCAATTCCAATAAAGACTCTAAATTTTGCAATCATCTCATACACCCTATTGGTTGTAATATCTATTCGCTACCATTGATCAGAGTCATCACGCAATCAGCAAACTTTTCTGTGCCTTTTTCATAGCCTAGATCTGCACACTGATTTGTAGCTAAAGATAATCGCTCTTCACCACCCTCAGTAGCATCCTTCCTCTTAGTCTCGCCGCAATTTGCAGTGATACTGGCAGTTCTGATAGCGTCTAATTGTCCCTTCGCCGAAGCAAGCGCTGCTGACTCTTCGGCGTTACCATCCATAAATAATAGGGCAGGAGCAAAGAGAATCCATCCACCGGCCTCCACTAATTTGTCCGTCTTTCTTGCATCATCAACCGCCTTAGCAAGAGCCGGTGTTTTCTTCCTGATAGCTTCAGCACTAGCGCTCAAATCTTCGCAGGACATACTCTTATACTGTTCCGCTGGCACGTAAACCGCATTAACCTCAGATGATCGTTGGGCGGTTGAACAGCCTGTTATTAGCAGAACAGAGGTTAATAAAACAGCTTGAAATACTTTCATAGATTTCTCCCTTTGGGGGCCAGAAGCCTACCACAACAGCCTGAATTTCTGCAATAGTGTATAGATGTTTGAGGGTAGTACAGAATTCTTGAAACAAGCCTACTTTGTATCTCCCCAGATACAGTAACAATAACAAGACTCAACAGCCTCCCCCGCCCCCCTGTGCAATAGCCCCCCTGCCCTAAAACAGCACAGAGAGCGGCTCAGTTGACTGAATCAGAATAATTAGAAGATATTTTTGCTACAAAGGTTTGCTACAAAGCAGGCACAAAAAAGCCCCAGAAACACTGTAGTTACTGGGGCTCTAATGCTTGGCGGAGAAAGAGGGATTCGAACCCTCGATACGCTATTAACGTATACGCCCTTAGCAGGGGCGCGCCTTCAGCCACTCGGCCATTTCTCCGTAAACTTGTATGCCGGTAATTACTTACTAACTCTAAGCCGCGCCCGGTTGCGCATTGCTGCGAAGCTCTCGCTTCTTGTCTCTTCGAGACCGCCCAGAGTGCGTCCAAAATGCATTCGCATTTTGTTAGCCACTCGGCCATTTCTCCCTAAACTTTGTGTCTAAATATTACCGCTCTTTAGAAACGACTATGCCGCCCTGCGGTAGCGGCGGCATAATATCACATCGGTGAAAAAATCAAAGACTGTTATCGTCTGAAGGGGCCTTTTCGCCACCTTTTTCCATCTGAATTCTCTGATAGATCTCCTCGCGATGCACAGCGACTTCTTTTGGTGCGTTCACGCCTAATCGAACCTGATTTCCACGAACGCCTAGTACGGTTACGGTTACCTCATCACCAATTACAAGAGTCTCTCCCACTCTTCTTGTCAGTATTAACATAGCAAGCTCCCACACTGCTGCCCTACCAGTCTATGGCGGGTATATCTGTCCTTAATCCACCCTAACCTCGGGCGGGGTATCCTTCCTGCATCTCTGTACAGCCCTGCACGTTGCTGTAAAGATTTTTGAAATCTATCAGTTTTTACGGCAGTTGTCCAAAGATTAGACCTATTCTGCGCTGGGACTGTCCAGATCAAAGCCTGTATGCAAGGCGCGCACTGCAAGCTCCAGATAACGCTCCTCGATAACCACGGTGATTTTAATCTCCGAGGTGGTAATCAGTTGAATATTGATGTTCTCATTGGCCAGCGCTTCGAACATGGTTGCAGCCACACCTGCATGGGAACGCATGCCCACTCCCACGATGGATACCTTGGCGATTTGATCATCGGTATCAATCTCCAGAGCACCCAGATCCTCGGCGATC
>Ga0228637_1000104_pt1:0-20000 | contig 21343 bp, 17 predicted proteins | sample 47DmetaG_FD_182710 | JGI IMG/M metagenome (GOLD analysis project Ga0228637, IMG submission 182710) | Seawater microbial communities from Monterey Bay, California, United States - 47D | ecosystem: Environmental > Aquatic > Marine > Coastal | place: USA: California | collected 2016-10-25 | reverse complement strand
CGTGAGATGTTCGGTTAAGTCCGGCAACGAGCGCAACCCACGTCCTTAGTTACCAGCATTTAGTTGGGTACCCTAAGGAGACTGCCGGTGATAAGCCGGAGGAAGGTGTGGACGACGTCAAGTCATCATGGCCCTTACGGGTTGGGCTACACACGTGCTACAATGGCATCTACAGTGAGTTAATCTCCAAAAGATGTCTCAGTTCGGATTGGGGTCTGCAACTCGACCCCATGAAGTTGGAATCGCTAGTAATCGCGGAACAGCATGCCGCGGTGAATACGTTCCCGGGCCTTGTACACACCGCCCGTCACACCATGGGAATTGGGTCTACCCGAAGGTGGTGCGCCAACTATTTATAGAGGCAGCCAACCACGGTAGGTTCAGTGACTGGGGTGAAGTCGTAACAAGGTAGCCGTAGGGGAACCTGCGGCTGGATCACCTCCTTTCTAAGGATGATCTTAGCTGAAAGTTTACTTTCACGTAGATCACTTTTTAGCAGCTCTTAAATGAGCTTTAGTAGTCTTCGGACTACATTATAGACCGAACCGTCCTCATATCTCTTCAGTAATAATAATTTTGCAGGTCATCGATCTGTTAAGGGTCGGTAGCTCAGGTGGTTAGAGCGCACGCCTGATAAGCGTGAGGTCGGAGGTTCAAGTCCTCCTCGACCCACCATAAAATGGGGCGTTAGCTCAGCTGGGAGAGCACCTGCTTTGCAAGCAGGGGGTCATCGGTTCGATCCCGATACGCTCCACCATTTCCTTCAGATTATTATATCAATTCCGATTAGATCATTAAGGACTGTAAGCAGTTTTTAATCATCCAATCGGATGGCGAACCTTCGGGTTCACTTTTACATCGTTTAGAGAGCATATAAAACACGAGACGTAAGTTTCTTGTTTGGACCACTTCTTCGGAAAAGGTTAGGAATTGAATATTTTGAGGCTGAAGAGCTTTGAGAGACTAGATTGTTAGCTGGTTCGCAGTATCATAGGTAACTATGAAGCATAATCAGACTAGGGTGACCAACCCACTGTGCGTGTGCTGTTGGTGAGCGTTCCAGTGCGGTTCGCAAGCTAATTCAAAGATAATTTACAGTCTTTCCAAGTCAAATACACTAACCAAAGTCACAGTGAATTAGATCTACTGTGACATGAAGGGATGCTCGAAAGAGCATTCATTCGCTGGAATGTGCGTGACCTTCCTGCCAAGGGAGGGTTACATTTGAGTTCAAAAATAAATGTTGTTTTTGCAATAGCAAAACAAATGACGTGCCTATCGCAAGATAGGTGCTGATGAACAATTTTCTCAAAAAAAATGACGACTTCTGTTCTAGAAATAGTCTGACTATTTCTGGATCAGATCAAGCGCGAGAAGGGCGTTTGGTGGATGCCTTGGCAGTAAGAGGCGATGAAGGACGTGATACTCTGCGATAAGCTTTGGGAAGTCGAGAATAGACGCTATACCCAAAGATCTCCGAATGGGGCAACCCAACTGATACTTTGTTATTGTTACACTTTGTGTAATCAATAATGGGGTAAAACAGTTATTAATTACCTGAATACATAGGGTTTTTAAAGCAAACCTGGGGAACTGAAACATCTAAGTACCCAGAGGAAAGGAAATCAATAGATACTCCCGTAGTAGTGGCGAGCGAACCGGGACCAGCCGAGCAATGAATGTGACTAGAACCAGTTGGAAAGCTGGGCGATATGGGTGACAGCCCCGTATAGGAAGCATGATTTGACGTATTAAGTAGGGCGGAACACGTGAAATTCTGTCTGAACATGGGGGGACCACCCTCTAAGGCTAAGTACTCCTTACTGACCGATAGCGAACCAGTACCGTGAGGGAAAGGTGAAAAGCACCCCGACGAGGGGAGTGAAACAGTTTCTGAAACCGGACGCCTACAAACAGTTGGAGCCTCTTTATGGGGTGACAGCGTACCTTTTGTATAATGGGTCAACGACTTGGTCTTACTAGCAAGCTTAAGCCGATAGGTGTAGGCGCAGCGAAAGCGAGTCTTAATAGGGCGAATGAGTTAGTAGGATCAGACCCGAAACCGAGTGATCTAGGCATGAGCAGGTTGAAGGTAAGGTAACACTTACTGGAGGACCGAACCCACATCTGTTGAAAAAGATCGGGATGACTTGTGCCTAGGGGTGAAAGGCCAATCAAACTCGGAGATAGCTGGTTCTCCGCGAAATCTATTTAGGTAGAGCGTCGCACGAATACCTTGGGGGGTAGAGCACTGAATGGGTAATGGGGACTCACCGTCTTACTGATCCTAATCAAACTCCGAATACCCAAGAGTAATATGCGGCAGACACACTGCGGATGCTAACGTCCGTAGTGGAGAGGGAAACAACCCTGACCCTCAGCTAAGGCCCCTAATTCATGGCTAAGTGGGAAAGCAGGTGGGACGACCAAAACAACCAGGAAGTTGGCTTAGAAGCAGCCATCTTTTAAAGATAGCGTAACAGCTCACTGGTCTAATTTAAGTTATCCTGCGGCGAAGATGTACCGGGGCTCAAGCCATGAGCCGAAGCTAGGGATGCAATTTATTGCATGGTAGCGGAGCGTTCTGTGATATAGAACGCTGCGTCTTTAGTATCTTAGGATATTTTGGACGCAATGTTCTGACTGTGAAGCCGGCGCGTAAGCGATCCGGTGGAGTGATCAGAAGTGAGAATGTTGACATGAGTAGCGACAAACAGGGTGAGAGACCCTGTCGCCGAAAGTCCAAGGGTTCCTGCTTAAAGCTAATCTGAGCAGGGTAAGCCGACCCCTAAGGCGAGGCCGAAAGGCGTAGTCGATGGGAACCAGTTTAATATTACTGGGCCAGGAGATGGTGACGGATCGAAAGCGTAGTGACTCCTTATCGGATTGAAGTTGCTGCCGGACGGTTCCTGGAAATAGCCCTCCATTAGATCGTACCCTAAACCAACACAGGTGGACTGGTAGAGAATACCAAGGCGCTTGAGAGAACTACATTGAAGGAACTCGGCAAAATGCCTCCGTAAGTTCGCGAGAAGGAGGCCCCATCAGAAGGCAACTTTTGGTGGGGGGCACAGACCAGGGGGTGGCGACTGTTTACTAAAAACACAGGGCTCTGCGAAGTCGTAAGACGACGTATAGGGTCTGACGCCTGCCCGGTGCTGGAAGGTTAAGAGGAGGTGTGCAAGCACTGAATTGAAGCCCCAGTAAACGGCGGCCGTAACTATAACGGTCCTAAGGTAGCGAAATTCCTTGTCGGGTAAGTTCCGACCTGCACGAATGGCGTAACGACTTCCCCGCTGTCTCCAATGTAGACTCAGCGAAATTGAATTGCCTGTTAAGATGCAGGCTTCCCGCGGTTAGACGGAAAGACCCCGTGCACCTTTACTACAGCTTCACACTGGCATTAGGTCAGACGTGTGCAGGATAGGTGGTAGGCTTTGAAACTCGGACGCCAGTTCGGGTGGAGCCTTCCTTGAGATACCACCCCTGTCTGTCTTGATGTCTAACCGCGGTCCGTTATCCGGATCCGGGACCCTGTGTGGCGGGTAGTTTGACTGGGGCGGTCGCCTCCTAAAGAGTAACGGAGGCGCGCGATGGTTGGCTCAGACCGGTCGGAAATCGGTCGTCGAGTGCAATGGCATAAGCCAGCCTGACTGTGAGTCTGACAAGACGAGCAGAGACGAAAGTCGGTCATAGTGATCCGGTGGTCCCGAGTGGAAGGGCCATCGCTCAACGGATAAAAGGTACGCCGGGGATAACAGGCTGATACTGCCCAAGAGTCCATATCGACGGCAGTGTTTGGCACCTCGATGTCGGCTCATCTCATCCTGGGGCTGGAGCAGGTCCCAAGGGTATGGCTGTTCGCCATTTAAAGAGGTACGTGAGCTGGGTTTAGAACGTCGTGAGACAGTTCGGTCCCTATCTGCCGTGGGTGTAGGAGACTTGATGGGAGTTGCCCCTAGTACGAGAGGACCGGGGTGAACGATCCACTGGTGGATCTGTTGTTGCGCCAGCAGCAGTGCAGAGTAGCTATGATCGGACAGGATAACCGCTGAAGGCATCTAAGCGGGAAGCCCCCCCAGAAACAAGGTCTCCCTTGAGGGCCGTGGAAGACCACCACGTCGATAGGTCGGAGATGTAAGTGCTGTAAAGCATTCAGTTGACCGATACTAATTGCCCGATAGGCTTGATTTGATCCAGTAATAGACAGATTAGATATCTGTTATCTGGACAGAAGTGGAAAGTGACCTGCTAACGCAGGGTCTCGTGTTCTTTAATCTTTTCTTGGTTTGGTGATCATAGCACCAGCAAAACACCCGATCCCATCTCGAACTCGGCCGTTAAGTGCGGTTGCGCTGATGGTACTGCGTCTTAAGGCGTGGGAGAGTAAGTCATCGCCAAACCTAGTAAGGATTAAAGAGTAAGCTCTCAATTCGATCGTAACTATAAAATAGCCGCCCCATAGGGTGGCTTTTTTTATGCAATCAACTCTAATGTAAAATATTCTTAAAGTGATTATAGTATATTTAGAAATATTATGGTTATTTTTAAGAATTACTTAGAAAGTTATAGGAGAATTTTCCATGAAACCCTCAGGTGTTATGCCCATTCCAAATGATGCTGAAGATCGAAAAGATATAACACCTGTTATTTGCTATCCTAATAATAATTTACAAAATTATGACCGTGTTTTTTACGATTCTGTCAAAAAAGATATGAAATTTGTGAAGAAAATAATAATTCCTCCAAGGAGTGCAGGCACTATCGAAATTCCTGCAGGTTTTATATTTAGAATTTTATCTACTGATGGTCCTCAAGTTGGTGATCTGAATATTTGGAACATGAATAATTTAGATGAGAAGTTTTATTCGGGCAAAACACGTGCGCTTCATGGAACACATGTCGGAGTCGGTGATAGATTATGGTCTAGTTTTCCATATTTGAGGCCAATGGCTACAATAATTACTGACACCTTAGATTGGTATGGATTTGATCGATATGGTGGTTCTGTTCATGACGTTATTGGTACACGATGTGATCCTTATACCAACAACCTGCTGTCAGGAAAACAATACCATAACTGTTGCCATTCAAATCTTACAAGAGCTTTAGCTGATTCCCAAAGTTTACATTTAGATGAAGCTGAAAGATTAGTGCATGATGTTTTGAATGTATTTATGTGTACTGGATTTACACATGATACACATCAGTATTTTATGAAAGCTAGTCCAGTTAGGCCTGGTGATTATCTTGAAATGTTTGCTGAAATTGATTTATTGGTGGGGCTATCAGCCTGTCCAGGTGGTGACTGTAGTTCAGAGCACTCAAGTGATGTAGTAAAGTGTTATCCCTTAATAATAGAAGTATATGAGCCCATTTTGGATTTAAGTAATTGGAGGCCTCCTCATCTTAATAAGTATGATAGAACTCATGGAGTTTAAAAAAATATTAAAATTATGAATTTAGGCATTGTAGACTCATCACGAGCGTTGTAACTGAAACATGCGGGATGGAGCAGTCCGGTAGCTCGTCAGGCTCATAACCTGAAGGTCGTAGGTTCAAATCCTACTCCCGCAACCAATCGATAAACTACTTAATATATTTCAATGCTTGAAATATACTCTTTTACATATCATTAATTATATATGGCAAAATTATACTTTCATTATTCTACAATGAATGCAGGTAAGTCTACTTTACTACTGCAGGCAGCTCATAATTATCAAGAGAGAGGTATGGAGTCTTACTTATTGACTGCACAATTTGATAACCGAGCTGGAGAAGGCAGAATAGGTTCTCGTATAGGTATCGGACGAGATGCTGATACCTTTTCTCATTCAGATGATTTATTTAATAAAATTGAGAAATGGATTAATAAAAGACCTTGCGCCTGTGTTTTCATTGATGAAGCACAGTTTCTATCGCATGAACAAGTATGGCAATTGGCAAGAGCAGTTGATGATTTGAATATTCCAATAATGTGTTATGGACTAAGAGTGGATTTTCAAGGCAATCTATTTCCAGGATCTGCTACTTTATTAGCGTTATCGGATGAAATGAGAGAAATAAAAACAATTTGTCACTGTGGAAAGAAAGCGACAATGGTTGTGCGCCAAGATGAAAACGGAGATGCACTGATCGATGGAGAGCAAGTTCAAATTGGTGGCAATGAAACTTATGTCTCTCTATGCCGTAAACATTGGCGTAAAAAAGTAGGCCAATAATTTGGATAAAAATAATTATAATCAATCAATTTAATGCTACTTGAAGACATACTTTAAAGACCGTATGAAAGAATTATGTCTAAAGCCGTTTTAATTTTTTTAATATTTATTATTTTATTGGGTATATTTGGTAAGTTGAGATTACCATCTTTGCCAAATTTAAAGCGTAAAAGTTCTATGGCCCAAACTAAAAAATGTAAGGGCTGTGGTAGCTATATATTTAAAGGTATTGATTGCAGCTGTAAAACTAAAAGCTGATAATTATTATTATATAGATTTGAAACTACCTCAAAATTTTGTCCACTTGATAAAATTTTATAATTTTTGGTATTTAAAAGTTAATGATATCAATGGCTTGTGGGATAAAATATTTTTTGTTATTTGATATCAATAGCTTAGAGTATGATTAAATTTTAAGCAAAGTGCAGAACATACCATAATCAAACAAAAAAATCAGTTTATAACTAAGTTATCCTCAGAGTTATCCACAAAATTTGTGGATATAAATTTTAATTTTTTTAGAAGAAGTAAGTGCAGAACCTTCAATTATCTGGCAAAGATATGAAATGTCTGAGTCTGAACAAAAATTAAAATTTAATATCTCTAAAGGTCATGAGGTTATAAAATCATATTTAAAGACACTTGATGGAAGTCCAGGTGTATATCGTATGCTTAATCAAGATGGTGAGGTATTATACGTTGGTAAAGCTAGAAACTTAAAGCGGCGTGTATCAAATTATGCTAAGCTTACAGGACATTCTGCACGAATTGGGCGGATGATTTCTAATACATCGAGTATGATGTTCTTAACAACTCAAACTGAAACAGAGGCTCTACTCCTAGAACAAAACCTAATAAAGCAACTAAAGCCTCGATATAATGTTTTATTACGAGATGATAAAAGCTTTCCAAATATAATGATTTCAAGTTCCCATGAATTCCCTAAAATTGCAAAACATAGAGGTCGCAGGTCAAAAGACTCTGAATATTATGGCCCTTTCGCATCAGTCACCTCAGTAAATAGAACTCTGCACCACCTCCAGAGAATTTTTTTACTTCGCACATGTACAGATAATGATTTCTCGTCTCGGACACGAGCCTGCTTACAATACCAAATAGCCAGATGTTCTGGGCCGTGTGTTGGGAAAATTAGTGAAAAAAAATATAACCAACTTGTGGATGATGCTAGGAAATTTTTGAAAGGTAAAAGTACTAAGATTCAAGAAAGCATGGCTAAAGAAATGACTGAGGCCAGTAAAAATTTACAATTCGAAAAAGCAGCTAGTTTGCGAGATAGAATAAAGGCTTTAACTACAGTTCAATCGAGTCAGGGGATAAATCCACAGACTGTAAATGAAGCAGATATTGTTTCATTACATATGGAGGGTGAGCAAGCATGCGTTCAAGTATTCTTTATCCGAGCAAACCAAAATTGGGGCAACAGAGCCTTTTATCCACGTAATACATCAGGAGCCGATGCAGATGAGGTAATGGAAAGCTTCCTTGCACAATTTTATGATAATAAAACTCCACCTAAATTAATATTGGTTTCTTGTTCTGTTGCAAATGTAGATCTCTTAATAGACGCGTTAACAGTTAAACGTGGAAATAAAGTAGAAATTATTGTGCCAAAACGTGGCGAACGTTCTGAATTAGTACTTAACGCAGCAAGAAACGCACGTGAAAGTTTAGCGCGTAAAATGAGTGAAAGTGCAACACAGGCGAAATTGCTAAAAGGAATATCAGAAGCATTTTCATTAGAAAGTATTCCAAATCGAATTGAGGTTTATGATAATAGCCATATTCAAGGCGCATTTGCAGTTGGAGCAATGATCGTATCAGGCCCAGATGGATACATGAAATCTTCATATCGAAAATATAATATAAGATATGAAGATACTGTTGCTGGTGATGATTTTGGAATGATGAAAGAAGTATTAGAGCGCCGATTCAAATCCTTAATAAAAGAAGACCCGAATAAAAAAACTGAGATTTGGCCCGATTTATTATTAATTGATGGCGGTGCAGGGCAGGTAAGTGCAGTAGATGAAATATTGAGTGAACTTGGTGTTAATGATGTGCCATTTGTTGGTATTGCAAAGGGTATTGATCGAGATCAAGGTAAGGAAGAATTCTATTGTAAAGGCAAACCAGCCTTTGCTTTACAGCGCAATGATCCAGTACTTTATTTTATTCAGCGTTTGCGTGATGAAGCACATCGTTTTGCAATTACTACGCACCGAGCAAAAAGGTCAAAGGCAATTGGCATCACTACCTTAGATGAAGTTCCAGGCGTAGGGGCTGCAAGGAAACGTGCAATTTTAGCCCATTTTGGTTCTGCAAAGTCTGCTTCACGTGCATCCCTGAAAGATTTAAAAGCTGTTGAGGGCTTATCAAGTAAGATGGCGCAAATTATCTATGACTTCTATCATGATAAAGGTTAAACATTAATTTAAATTAAGAAAATGATTTTTAGGAGACTAGAGTGAACTGGAATATACCAAATATACTTACTACATTTCGTATGCTTGCGGCGCCAGCAGTTGTAATTGTTTTCCTATGTTTAGACAGACCATACGCCGATTGGGTGGCGCTATTTCTTTTTATTGGTGCATCAATAACTGATTATATTGATGGGTATTTGGCGCGTAAATGGAGTCAACAAAGTGCATTTGGAACGATGTTAGATCCAATTGCTGATAAAGCAATGGTCATTTTGGCAATCGTTGCAATAATTGGGTTATATGGCTTGAAACCATTAATTGTAATTCCAATGATTTTAATTTTATTTAGAGAAGTCTTTGTATCAGGACTTCGTGAGTTTTTAGGTAAAGATGCTGGAAGACTTGCAGTAACTAAAGTAGCAAAATGGAAAACTACAGTTCAAATGGTTGCGATTTCTGTATTATTTTCACATGGAATTTTTGAACATAATCTTAGAGTTATAACTCGAGAAATGGATAAAAATCTTATTGCAAAAATTATATCCAATCAACTATCCGATGAAACAAATCTGATGGTTTATTATTCAACTGCTTATTATTCATACTATATTGGTATAACATTATTATGGATTGCAATGCTTTTGACTATTTATACAGGTATAGATTATTTAACCAAAGCGAGCCCATATCTAAAAGGTAAAGCAAAATGAAAATTAAAATTCTATACTTTGCTTGGATGCGTGAAAGAATAGGTAAGTCTTCTGAGAAAATAGAAACTGAAGCGTCAACAATAGATGAGCTGGTTAAAGAACTGAGATTAAAAGATCAAAGATATGATTTTGCTTTTTCAGATCTGTCCTCAGTTCGCGTAGCTTTGGATCAAACTTTAGTATCATTTGACACAAGTTTAACAGATGTATCTGAAATAGCTTTTTTTCCACCAATGACTGGGGGATAAAATGGCTGTTTTGATCCAAGAAGAAGATTTTAATTTATCAGATGAGTTAAAGTTATTGAAGGCAGGTAAAGGTGATGCTGGAGCTATAATAAGTTTTATAGGTTCTGTCCGTGGGGATAAGTCTCTTAGGGCTTTGGAATTAGAACATTATCCTAATATGACACTTTCATCTTTAGAGGAAATTCAAGATAAAGCTATAAGTAGATGGAAACTCATTGATGTGCGAATTATACATAGATTTGGTTACTTATCACTTGGTGAACAAATAATGATGGTTGCTGTTGCGTCGCAACACAGACGTGAAGCTTTTGAGGCAGCTGATTATATAATGGATTTTTTAAAATCTCGCGCACCGTTTTGGAAAAAAGAACATAGTGATACTGGAAGTACTTGGGTAGATGCTAATCCTGAAGATGAAAAATCATTAGCTCGATGGTGACTTAATTTTTTTCTGCTTCCCGCCTAGCAGCTCCTAAACCTTCCATAGCAGCTGATAACTCGGCCTCAAGCTGAGAGATCTTATTTGTAAGCTCCCACTCGCGTTCTTTAAGTTGCGACTCTGCAGCGTCTTTTGCATGTTCCATTTCATATAATCGATTTGTGAGGTCATCAATTTCCCCCATATCGGAAGCATTTATTTTATTAAATCCACTGTAACCCCATCTTAATACCCAACCTAAGATGAAACTTAAGAAAAAAGCCAAAGCAAGCACACCAATTAGTTCATCACTATTCATTTTAAAGTATTCCTCTTTTATTCTTTTTTATTAATTTAATTTGAGTTTGTTTTTGTTGTCTCTTCAACTAGTTTAATTTCAATTCTTCGATTAATTTCCCGGCCTTCTTCGGTTTTATTATCAGCTATAGGACTAATTGAGCCGTACCCTTTAGCACTTATACCAGATGTAAGTACTCGACGATTTAGTAATTCAAACAAAACTGCTTCTGCACGTGATTGGCTGAGATTTTGGTTAAGTTCCTCAGAGCCAGAACTATCTGTGTGACCTTGTATTTCAAATTTTGCTTCAGGGCATGTACGCAATACGTCAGCAATTAATTTAATAACTGTAAAGTTATCATCATTAAGCACAACTTTTCCAGGCTCAAATCGAATTTTAGTATTTGATATTATGGTATTTATTTCGCTTTCACAGAGACGGGCAGATTTAATTTTTGGTTTTGGTGCAAACTTTTCATTATATTTAGCTGAGATCTTATATATTCCTTTTGATCCAACACGAACTGATAGTATCCGAGAGATTTTCCCTGCAGTTTCTTTACTTCCTGATACACCACTTATTTTTATTTCATCAGGCTCAACTATAACAACACCATAATTCAGTTGGCCTAAAGCCTCTAATCCTCCTAGGACGCGCATTGGCCAACCATCTGGTAAGTTTGGATCTAGGCGTGTTTGGACATAAACAGTTTTACCAACAAATAATGATTTAGCATAGGCCTCCACTGCGTCTCTTGAAATATTTGAAGGTAGCCTTCCACGTAATTGAACCGAGCCCTCTGGACTAATTGTTGCCGTAAAATCTGGAATAAATACTTCACCAGTTTCTCCGTCCAAGGCTTTTTTTTCTGGCAAAATGGCAGACAGAGAAAATAATCCAGGCAAATCATTTTCAAGTTTCCCAATTACGTTATCAAATATTTTTTGTGATGTGTCTGGTGATGCAATCAATGATATGTCTGAATCTGTAAATGTTAAAGATCCATTACCTAATTCTACCACTGCTTCAATTGACATTCTTACTGCATCTGCCCAATCAGGAGTTGGTACGCCCAAACCAATCTTGCAATTTCTGGGTTTTAGCATACCAGCTAATTTGGCGGCTTTTAAAATTTTTGCCTCAGTATTTTTTGTATCGGCAGAACAATTATCTAATCTAATGTTATCCTCTTCTTTACTAAAGCGGATTGTAAATGGAGATATGACTGGCCTTGGAGCTGAGATATTTAATGTAAGTTTAATACCAGTTGGTTGATTTTTTAATAGCATGCGTTCAAATCTTGATCTCTCATCCTGAGAGTCAGTAATTGCAGAAATGACTACATTTTCTCCAGATATGCTAACTTTTGAACGATTAAGACTTGATAAGCTCTCTAAACCGAAATTTAGTGATTTTTTCCAATTTTCAGGAATTGGATAATCCACCTCTTCTAACATGTCAGTGATTTTTATTTCACTTGAGATATTATTGACAGTTGAAAGAATATTCTTTCTACCAGAGTTTTTTGGAATTAAACCAATTAATGAAATGCGATCATCATTTCTTAACGCTTCTAGTGAAAATTTTGGTGGTATCAGGTTTTCTTCTTCGAGGAGGGTGATTTCATCTCTTAATCTTGACGCTTCAACAAGTTTACCGAGTGATTTAATTAACTCAAATCTGGCTGACTCATTAGGGGCAAGACCTGTAAGGTGTAAACGTAAGCCGTTTGCCCTAATGTTACTCCATTCGTTTCCTGTGAGAAACATTGTTTTTTCTAATTTTTCTTCTGTAGCTCTTTCAAATCTATCAACAGCATGAATTGCTCCAAAATATGATCCTGCTGCGGCTAGGATGAAACAAATTAATCCAAAAAGAAGGGCTGTACGGTGCATTTATCTGCCTAAATATATTACTTCAAAGCTTTATTTTAATTAAATTGTTAACTTTAGCTAGTTAAAATTATTGATTGTAAAATGATGGCGCAAGTAAACCCAAGGACTGGCAAAAGTCCAGCATTGCGATTAGAGCGAAATATCATTAGGCAATTATCCGCGTTGTTTATATCTAAATTTATTAATTGCCAAATTAGGTGAATTCCAAAAGCTAATATTCCTGTGATACCAATTATGAAACAGAAGATATTATTTTCACTTTTAAGAGCTGTAGTAAATGCAAGAGTCATAAATATTATTGATATAATTAGAAAAAACCAAAGCCATTTTTTTGTATTTGATTGGAATAGACGCGCAGTTGATTTTACACCAATTAATGCATCATCTTCTTTATCTTGGTGCGCATATATTGTGTCATAGAATAAAGTCCATGAAATGCCTGATAAATATAAAAGAATTGGTGAAAGTGATAATGAGCCCATAAGCGAAGACCATCCTATCAATGCTCCCCAGTTAAAGGCAATTCCTAAGAATAATTGAGGCCACCATGTAAATCGTTTTGCAAATGGATAAATTGCCACCGGAATTAATGCAATTAATCCAAGTGAAATTGTGAATTTGTCAAACGAAAATAATATAACTGCTCCTGCTAATGTTTGAATTAGCATCCAATTTAATGCTTGTTTAACTGTGATTTGGCCAGAAGGGATTGGCCGAGATTTCGTTCTCTTTACACTAGCATCAATCTTTAGATCTGTAATATCGTTCCAAGTACACCCAGCGCCTCGCATTAAAAATGCGCCAATAGACATCAATATTACATATTTGATATTTGTAGAGAAACCAATATCAATTGATAAGGAAGCCAAGCACAATGACCAAATACAAGGGATTAATAACAGCCAAGTACCAGCCGGGCGATCTGCTCTCGATAAGCGTAAATATGGACGAAAACGTGTTGGGGCATAAAGGTCTACCCAATTTTTGTTAACTGCATCCGCAACTCTATCTGTTTGATCTGGTGTTTGTCTTTTTTCAGACATATGTTTGCCTTATGAATATACGTTCAAAAATTAGACTCTTTGTAGACACACCTTTGGGAGAAGGGCAATCAATTTTACTTGATAGAGATCAAGCTAATTATTTATTTAATGTCATGAGGTTAAATATTGGTGATTATATTTCTGTATTCAATGGAAAAGATGGTGAGTGGCAAGCCGATGTTCTTCATGCAAACAAACGTAAAGGTATCCTCGTTGCAAAATACCAATCAATGCAACAATTAAATCCACCTGATTTATGGTTATTATTTGCACCTATAAAAAAAACTAGAACAGATTTTATCGTAGAAAAAGCTACAGAGATGGGGGTATCTCGCATATTTCCAGTAAATACTGATTATACCAATTCAGATCGTATCAAACAAAGCCGATTACAATCACATTCAATTGAAGCTGCTGAACAATGTGGAGGCACTTATGTCCCTCCTGTTGATGAATTATCTAAATTAACTTCGATATTAAAGGATTGGCCAAAAGACAGATGCTTGATATTTTGTGATGAAAATAAAGTTGGAGAGGCAGTAAAAACATTTAAATCTAGCGTGGGTGACAAATGGGCGATTTTAATTGGTCCAGAGGGAGGGTTTAGTAAGAATGAAATTAAATATTTGAAATCTCTAGAGTTTGTTACCTCAATAAGCCTTGGGCCTAGAATACTGAGAGCTGATACTGCAGTAGTGGCTGCTTTAGCCATATGGCAAAAGGAAATAGGTGATTGGAAGTGAGTTTTGTGAGGCCAGCGGCTAAAAAGTTATTGAGGCATTGGCTTGAAGTAATATTAATTTTACTAGGGTTTTTGTTTTTTGGCTATATGGCTTTGCAATCTGTTGGTCGAATATTGCCGTTAATATACGGTGCAATTAGTTTAGCTCTTTTGTTTTTGATGTTTGTAGCCATAAGGCGAGCACGGCACTTATCAGAAGTTGATATTGAGTCAGGTTTCGTTGAGGTTGATGAGCGCCAAATAACTTATTTTAGTCTTGGGCAAAGTTGGTCACTTTCTCTAGAAGATCTTATTTTGGTTGAAGTGGAAATTACTATAAATGAAACTCAAAGTTTTTATTGGGTTATTACGGATATCTATGGCTCTATTATTAGAATTCCAACAACAGTAAAAGGGAATGAAAACTTACTTGATTCAATATCCTCTTTAAAAGGTGTTTTATTTGATCAAATAACAAATTCTCTTAATGCTTCTACTTCTGGCAAACATATTATATGGCAAAAGAGTCTATAAAAACAGTTTGTTTGCTTGCATAATCCACGCAATTCAGACTAGGTAAATTCTAGGACTATAAGGAAATATTTAATGTCGATACCTCAAACTGGTGGTGGTCAAATTGAAAATATAAATCAATTGACCGAGTATCTTGAAAGTGGATGTAAGCCCCCAAAAGATTGGCGTATAGGAACAGAGCACGAAAAATTTGGCTTCAATAAAGATACCTTAAAGCCATTACCATATGAAGGTGATTGTTCTATTAAAGTCATGCTCGAAAATCTTCGAGATACATTTGACTGGGCTCCAGTATACGAGCAAGGAAATTTAATTGGATTGGAAAAGAATGGTGCAAATGTTTCCTTAGAGCCGGGTGGGCAATTGGAACTATCTGGAGCACCACTGGAAAGTATTCATAAGACTTGTGATGAGGCAAATTTACATCTCAAAGAAGTAAAACAGATCGCAGATGGAATTGGAGCAGGGTTCCTTGGTTTGGGTGCAGCACCTATTTGGGCACATGAAGATATGGATATGATGCCTAAAGGTAGGTATCGATTAATGACAGATTATATGGATAAAGTTGGCACACATGGCAAACAAATGATGTATCGAACTTGTACTGTTCAGGTCAATCTAGATTTTGGTTCAGAGCTTGATATGGTTAAAAAAATGAGAGTAGCATTGGCATTACAACCAGTTGCCACTGCATTATTTGCAAATTCACCTTTTTTTGATGGTAAAATAAATGGCCATAAATCATGGAGATCTCGTATCTGGCGTGATTTAGACGAAGATAGAACTGGAACTCTACCATTCTTTTTTGAAGACGGTATGGGTTTCCAAAGATATGTTGACTATGCTTTAGATGTTCCAATGTATTTTGTTTACCGAAATGGACATTATATCAATGCATTAGGTCAATCTTTTCGTGATTTCCTAAATGGAAACCTACCGGCACTCCCAGGTGAATTACCTACTATGTCAGATTGGGCGGATCACTTAACTACTTGTTTTCCTGAAGCTCGAATAAAAAAGTTTATGGAAATGCGAGGCGCTGATGGAGGTGCTTGGAATCGGATTTGCGCACTACCTGCTTTTTGGGTTGGTTTGATGTATGACAATAATTCATTAGATGCAGCATGGGATATATGTAAAAGCTGGGATTTAGACACAAGAGAAGATATGCGAATAAAAGCTTCTGTTGATGGATTAAATGCTAGAGTTGGTAATATTAAAATGCTTGATTTAGCATCGAGAGTTTTATCAATATCAAACGCTGGTTTAAAATCACGTTCACACATTGGTAAAGGTGGATATGATGAGACACACTTTTTAAGCGCATTAAAAGAAAGTATTGATACAGGGAAAACACCTGCAGATGAACTTTTAGATAAGTTCAATGGTGATTGGAATGGAGACTTAACAAGAATTTATTCTGATTTTAGTTATTAATTTTAGGTTCTGTATTCTTAATTATTCTTTTTATATTTTCTATATGACGGAACCATATTAATATTGTTAGAACTGTCATGACAAATACTGCACTTGGAACGCCTAAAATCCAGACCCATAAAATGCTGCTTAGGCTACTTATAAGTGCAGAAAGTGATGAAACTCTACTTAGAAAAGCAGTTAAAACCCAAGTCAAGCATATTAGAATCCCAGCGGGCCAATATAATGCAAGAGAAATTCCAATAAACGTTGCAACTCCCTTTCCGCCTTTAAATTTGAGCCATATCGGAAAACAATGCCCTAAAAAAGAACTCAAAGCAGCTATTTGAGCTGTGGTATCATTAAATATATAATATGTAATGATTACAGATATAGCACCTTTTAATAAGTCAAAAATTAAAGTTAAAATTGCAGCTAATTTATTTCCTGTTCTAAGAACATTTGTTGCGCCAATATTTCCAGACCCAATATTACGTAAGTTTCCCAGTCCCATTATTTTAGATATAATTATCCCAAAAGGAATGGAGCCAATCAAATATGCAAATAAAATTACTAAAAAAATATTCATCAAACCTAGTTCTAATGCTGGTATCATCAGCTATGAACCTCTTGTCCTGAAACAATCGTTTTTATCACTCGACCCTGCATTGTTCTTCCATCGAATGGAGTATTTTTTGATTTTGAATGCAGTTTTGTTCTATCCAAAATAAATGGTTTATCTAGATCGAATAATACTAAATCTGCAGGACAACCAACTTTAATTCGACCAGTGCTTAAGCCTAATAATTTTGCAGGATTTAATGATAATGCCCTCCAGAGTGTCGGTAAATCCATATAATCTCCATGAACTAATTGAAGAGCTGCTGGCAACAATGTTTCAAGACCAACAGCGCCTGATGCCGAAGCTTCAAAAGGTAAACGTTTACTTTCTTCATCTTGCGGAGTGTGCATTGAGCTTATTATATCTATTGTACCAGATGAAACGGCTTCTATTGCTGCAATACGGTCTGTTTCATTTCGTAATGGTGGCTTTACCTTGAAAAAGGTTGGGTATCCTTCAATATCTTGTTCATTAAGCGTCAGATGATGAATTGAAACCCCAGCACTAATTGACAAGCCTTTGTCCTTACCTTGCTTCAAAGCTGCAATACTGTCAGAGCAGGTTACTTGATCAAAGTGTACTTTTGAGTTTGTCATTTCAATAAGTGACATGTCTCTTTGAAGTTGTATTAATTCTGCAAAAGTTGAGACGGAAGGTAAGCCTAGCTTTGTTGCGAGAGCACCACTTGTTGCGCAAGCGTCTTGAGATAATATTGGTTCTTGTGGGTGTGTTATAATGAGGGCATTTAACCCCTTTGCATAAGTCAAACATCTTAAAAGAACTTTATTATCTGTGATTACTTGGTCACAATCTGTGAAAGCTACGGCTCCAGCATCTTTTAAAAAGCCTATTTCAGCCATTTCCGCGCCGTTTCGACCTTTTGTTAACGCCGCCATGGGTAAAACTTTTACTATACTATCACTTACGGCTCTTCGGTAAATAAATTCTAAGATTTCAGGGCTGTCTACAGTTAAATCGGTGTCTGGTCTAATAACCATTGTGGTTATGCCACCATTTGCAGCAGCTAGGCCTGCTGATTTAAAACTTTCCTTGTGACGTTCTCCAGGCTCACCAATTTTAACGCCAATGTCGACAATTCCTGGTGCTAAACAATTTTGTTCACAATCTATAACTTTATCTATTTTGAAATCAAAAGATGGATTATTATTATATACTCCAGCTATTGTTTCATTTTCTATTAATACAGAGCCAAGTGTATCAGACAGCGTTTCTGGATTAATTATTCTAGCATTAGAAAAGAGCGTCTTCATGATTTCTTCCCTTGCAAATATTGTCGGATTTCTGACGCATTTTCTACGCCTAATAATGTGATACCTGTCCCCCATCCGCCAATTAATCGAACGGTTGAACCAAAGCCAACTACTTTACGAATTGATGAGGATAACATTGGGCGGCGTTTTTTTAAATAAACTGCTCTGTTAGTAATTATCCAACTCTGTTTATTATACATTAAAAATATAATAATTGCTCCAAATATAGATAATAAAACCACAAACCCAATACCTTCAATTTTTATTGGATGACCGATTGCATTGGACAGCACAATTATCAGAAAAAATGCTAAGGCGCTGAAAGTTACATTTTTATGTAACCATGCAGATTTATTAAACTTACCTTCAAATGATATTGTTTCATTTTTTATTAAGACTGGAGGCCACTCATTTGATGGCTGGATAATAGTTACATCCTCAATGAATTGATCTGCCTGTTCTTTAAAACTGCTCATTGGGAAACCCTCTGTGTATCACTTTAAGATGTGTAATCATGTAAAGTTGATTTTATTCTCTCGTTACGTAAGTTTTTAGCAAGTAAATCCATTGTAGCCATTCTAACAGCTACTCCCATTTCAACCTGTTCTTGAATAACAGATCTATTTATATCATCAGCAATTTCACCGTCTATCTCGACACCACGATTCATTGGCCCAGGGTGCATAACTATTGCATCATCTTTTGCTTTGGCAAGTTTTTTGGGTGTTAGGCCCCAACGATAATAATATTCTCGCCTAGATGGTATAAATGCACCATCCATACGTTCATTTTGTAAGCGTAGCATCATTACAACATCAACGTCTGTTAAGCCTTCATTCATGTCCTCATAGACCTCTACACCAAACTTTTCTATCCCACTTGGTATAAGTGTTTGAGGGCCAATTATTCTTATGCGATTTTCCATCTTGTTTAGTAAAAAAATATTTGATCGAGCAACTCTGCTATGTGAAATATCCCCACATATGGCAACATTCAATCTATGCAATCTACCTTTAGCACGTCTAATAGTTAACGCATCTAATAATGCTTGAGTGGGGTGTTCATGCCGGCCATCGCCAGCATTTAATACAGCACATTTGACTTTTTCTGCTAATAAATTGATTGCACCAGAATGTGGGTGGCGAACGATAAGTAGGTCAGGATTCATTGCATTCAACGTCATCGCCGTATCAATAAGCGTTTCACCTTTTTTGATTGAGGACGCTCCAACTGCTAAACTCATCACGTCTGCACCTAAACGCTTTCCTGCAAGTTCAAATGAGGCTAATGTTCTGGTGGAATTTTCAAAAAACATATTTATTTGTGTCATACCGGTAAGAATGCCACCTTGTTTTTGTTCTTTTCTGTTTAAGTCTACGTATGTTTCTGCCAAATCAAGAATGGCAGTGATATCTGTGGGAGATAAATGTTCAATTCCTAACAAATGTTTTGATGAGTATACCATCTTGTTAGTTTCCTCGATAATTTAAGTTGTTATATCAGTGGAAAAATTCCAAGCAAGCTGTTTACGAATGTAAGCATTATGAATATTGTAAATTTAGGGAGTTTTTTATGAGTAATTCACAAAGTTTTTACGAAGCTAAATTGGCGTTGGAATGGCAGTATGAGTTTGGTGTTGATGAAGCAATAAGTGACGCTCCCATAAATAGATATGAAATTGAAACTGTTCCCCCTGAACTGAAGATTAATCCTAAGTCAAATATTGCACATGTTTCTTCTATGCCGGATATACTTTCATCAAGAGAAACAGCATCTGATGTTGCAAAAATACTAGCAAAAAATTGTGATAACCTTACTGAACTTAGGGATGCAATAGGGCTCTTTGAGATGTGTTCATTAAAAAAAGGAGCTAAAAACTTAGTTTTCTCTGATGGTCCAAGTAATTCTAGAGTCATGGTGATTGGAGAAGCGCCTACACGTGAAGAGGATAGCGAAGGAAAGCCATTTGTTGGAGCTGAGGGTGAATTAGTGGACAAAATGTTTCAGGCCATAGGTTTGTCAAGAAGGGCAAGTGATCCAAATGATGCAATTTATATTACAACCGCAATTCCATGGAGGCCACCTCAAAGTCGAGACCCAAGTTCAGATGAGATAGCAATGATGGTACCTTTTTTGAAACGCCACATAGAATT
>Ga0228637_1000101_pt1 | contig 21669 bp, 15 predicted proteins | sample 47DmetaG_FD_182710 | JGI IMG/M metagenome (GOLD analysis project Ga0228637, IMG submission 182710) | Seawater microbial communities from Monterey Bay, California, United States - 47D | ecosystem: Environmental > Aquatic > Marine > Coastal | place: USA: California | collected 2016-10-25 | reverse complement strand
TGGCGCCTACTATAGAAATGGTCCCAATCCAGTCTTTAAGCCAAAAAACCTCTACCACCCCTTTGATGGCGACGGCATGGTGCATGCGATCTATATTCGCGATGGCAAGGCCTCCTACCGCAACAGCTATATTCACACCTATGCGCTGCAGCGCGAGCTAGCTGAGAACCAAGCGGTTTGGCCCGGGGTTATGGGGCCCTTTGATTTCTCACTGCCAGATTCACCGATCAAAGACACAGGCAACACCGATGTAATTCTGTTTAATGGCCAGCTGCTGCCCACCTGGTACAACGCCGGCGTGCCCTACAGCATGAACCCTCTGACACTGGAAAACCGTGGAGTCTTCGATCTTCAGGGTCGTACCAGGCGCAAAATGTCTGCCCACAGCCATGTGGACTGGAACACAGGCGAGCTTCTATTTATGGACTACGGGGACGAGGCGCCCTTTATGACCTATGGTGTGGCCAACCCAGATGGCACCTTGCGTCAGGAAGTTGAAATTGAAATTCCCGGTCCGCGCCTGCCCCATGATCTGGGCTTTACCACTAACTACACGATCCTCCATGATCTGCCGTTTTTCCATGATATTGATGTGCTGCGCAATCACAATATGCGGGTACTTAAATTCCATCGCGATATTCCCGCCCGCTTTGGTGTGATCCCCCGCTATGGCCAATCCAATGATATTCGCTGGTTTGACTGCGAGCCCTGCTTTATTTTGCATGTATCCAACTGCTGGGAGGAGGGAGACTGGGTAGTGATGGACGGCTGTCGCTCCACCAATCCTATGCCCGATGCCTCCAACGACGAGGGCGCTCTGTCCCATATGCTGGCCTATATGCGCCTGGAGGCCAATAACTACCGCTGGCGCTTTAATCTGGTCACAGGTGAAGTCCGTGAGGCTGATATCTGCGACCTCAATACCGAGTTTAATAAAGTGAACCAGATCTATCAGGGTACCAAGGGCAAATATGCCTACCATCAGCGTATTCCCCTGCTCGAAGAGGGCGGCCATACATTGCGCTTTAACGGCTTAATTAAGTACAACAATGACACAGGCCAGTACGATGAGTGGAGCTATGGTGATGGCGTCTATGGCAGCGAGACTCCCTTTGCACCAGTAAAAGGTGCCAACCGAGAGAGCGCTGAAGACCATGGCTATGTAATGTCTCTGGTCACTGATAGTAATAGCTGGACCTCTGAGCTACAGATTTTTGACGCTCAGGATATCTGTCAGGGGCCCATAGCCCGAATCAAGATGCCTCAACGGGTACCCCTGGGCTTCCATGCCTGGTGGAGCCGTGGTGAGGATCTTTGGAAGCAAGGATAATTGAAAGCAGACAGTAATAGCTTTGGTACCAGAGCCAGCTCTATTAATCGAGCACTGGACCAGATAGGGGATAAATGGTGTCTGCTGATTTTGCAGGAGGTGTTCTGGGGGGTTAATACTTTTACTGAGATGCTGGCGGGCACCGGTGCCTCTAAGGGCGTGCTGAGTAACCGCCTCAACTGGCTGCAGAGCATCGACTGTCTGCGCAAAGAAACCTCTGACCGCCACCCGGTCTATCATCTCACCAAAAAATCTATCGAGCTCTATCACAATGGCTTGATGGCTTTGGTCTGGGAGCGCACTCACTTTAGCAGCCCGGATCTGGACAAGGTGGAATTGGTGCATGATCGCTGCGGCAAGGCCTTTTGGCCAGTAATGCAGTGCAGCCACTGCGACCAGGATATTGACGCTCGAGATATTAGCTTTAAGCCTGGACCTGGGGCCGGTATTGATCAGCGGGCTACCAAAACCCGGCGCCGCTCTCCTGCGGCATCCAGTAATACCAGCAAGGCCCTCTATCAAAACCTGATTGACCTGCTCGGCGACCGCTGGACCGCCAATCTTGTTGCCCTCGCCTTCCATGGTTTAAAACGGTTTGATGAATTTCATCAGGAGTTGCCAGTAGCCACCAATATTCTCGCCGACCGGCTTAAGCGACTGGTCAATGAGGGAGTACTGTCTCAACAGCCCTATCAGCAGAGCCCATTGCGCTATGAGTATCAGCTTACCGATAAGGGACGCGATCTATTTCCCTACTTTGTTACCCTGCTGAGCTGGGGCAACAGGCACTGTGGTACCGATGCCGGGGACCCTATGCTGTTAACCCACAACCTCTGCGGCAATCCTCTGCAGGCCGAGGTTCGTTGCAACCAGTGTTTTGAGGTGCTGGTGGCCACAGAGGTGCATTTTCATCTCTGAGGTCGTGCAGTTGCCAATATCCTTATGAATGGCTTTCTGCGATAATTTAATCACTAAAACTACGGGTAGGGGGGTAGATCGGTGCAGGCAATTCGTGTCTGGGAAAAGGTCAATTACGATCAGTTCCACGGGGAAATTATTCCTCTAAACCAGCCTGCTCATATCAAATCTGTGGTCGGTCACTGGCCTGCTGTGGAGGCAGGTATTGAATCTCCGGAAGCTATAGTCAGTTACCTGAAAAAATATGACAGCGAAAAAGTAATTTCCGCCCTGGTCGGCAACCCCAATATTAAAGGCCGCTTCTTCTATGAGTCAGACCTAAAGACTCTAAACTTCCAAAAGGCTCAGGTGACTCTGGGTATTGGTCTGGACCGCTTGCTAACCATACAGCACGACCCCAACCCCCATGCCATTGCCCTGCAGGCGATACCTGTGGATCTGGTGATGCCCAACTTTGAGCAGCAAAATCAGCAGCCGCTACTGGATAGATCAATTGGCCCCACCATGTGGCTGGGCAATCGCGCTACGGTGGCGCCCCATTATGATGTTCATGACAATCTGGCTTGTGTGGTGGCCGGGCAGCGTAAATTTACCCTATTCCCTCCGCAGCAAATCAATAATCTGTATCCCGGACCCATGCTGGTGACTCCCGGCGGTGTGCCGGTGAGTATGGTGAATACCGAGCAGCCTGATCTGGCTCGCTACCCCAATTATGCCGAGGCGGAAAAAGCTGGCCAGCAAGCGGTGCTTGAGCCAGGCGACGGGATCTATATACCCGCTCTCTGGTGGCATGGCGTGCAATCATTACAGGCGGTCAATGTGCTCATTAACTACTGGTGGGGTGGCATCACAGACACTGGGCTCTCGCCTAACGACAGTCTAATGCACAGTATGATGAGCATGGCCAAGCTCAGCCCGGAGAAACGTGAGGCCTGGCGGCAGTTCTTTGATTACTATGTATTTAAAACCAAAGGCGAACCTGGCGAGCCTCTGCCTGAAGGGCTTGAAGATCTGGTGACCAGCCTTAGTACCGAGCAACAGGCACAGCTAAAACAGTTTCTGCAAGCACAACTCAAGTAGCCACTGCTGTTGGCACAGCGAGATTTTCGGCATTAACGCCTTTGCTGGCTACATCGCCTCTGCCTGGCAGTAGTTTGAGATAAACTGCTGATGGCTAGGCAACTGCTCTACCAAACGGTCTACATTGTGTTTGATATTTTCCAGGAAACTGCGCAGTTCATCGTCGGACATCATATTAACAATGGAGTGGTATTGCTCTGGCATAAGACCCTGACCCAGCATAACCTGAGTCCATGAGTTTTCTGCAAATACATCACCGGTTTTCTGGAACACCTTACCTGTCTGCTTAAACAGATCAATGCGATGCTGCAGCGACTCCGGTATCGGCATGGTTTTGCAATGGCGCCAGAATTTAGTGTCTTCGCGCTCGGTGACATGGTAGTGCAGCACAATAAAGTCGCGGATAAATAAAAATTCTTCGCGCATCTGGGTATTAAATTCTTCCACATCTGGCTTGCGAATACCGTCCAGCGGGAACATCTGCAGCAGGCGGATAATACCCCGCTGCACCATATGGATACTGGTCGACTCCAGTGGTTCTACAAAGCCGCTGGCAAGACCCAATGCAACACAGTTTTTATTCCAGTGCTGCCGGCGCTGGCCGGTGCGGAATTTAATCACCCGAGGCTCAGTCAGCACCTCTCCCTCTACATTGTCGAGCAGGGTTTTAATAGCCTCATCGTCCGACAAATACTTGCTGCAAAATACCAACCCATTGCCAACTCTCGACTGCAGTGGGATACGCCACTGCCAGCCAGCTTCTCGCGCAGTGGATCTGGTGTAAGGAATCGGATCGCTAATAGATTTGGTCTGCACTGCCACGGCGCTATCGCAGGGCAAAAAGTGTGACCAGTCATCGTAGCCGGTATGCAATGTCTTATCGATCAGCAGACCTATAAACCCACTGCAGTCGATAAACAGGTCACCCGAAACTTTTTGACCCGAGGCCAGAGTCACATGGGTAATATCACCCGACTGATGATCAGTGCCAACCTCAACAATTTTGCCTTCTACACGCTTGGCGCCAAACCTTTCGGCTAGCTTGCGCAGATATTTGGCATACAGGCTGGCATCCATATGGTAGGCGTAGTTCAGCCCATTACGCTGCAACACGGCAAATTTATTAGCCTTGGCTGCTTGCAACTCAGCGCAGTAATCACCGAATTCACCACTGACCCCCTGCTGCTTGCCTCTCAACCAAAAGTGCTGGAATCCGGCAGCCCAGCAGTCTTCACCGGTGAAACCAAAGGAGTGAATATAGGACTCGCCGACATTTTTCCAATTGGCAAACTCGATACCCAGCTTAAAGGTGCCCTGCACCTCGGCCATAAATTCGCGTTCATTAATACCTAGCAACTGATGCAATGTGATCATGGTGGGAATGGTCGCTTCACCCACACCCACGGTGCCGATTTCATCTGACTCTACCAGGGAGATATCCAGATTCTTGCCAATTAACTTGGATACAGCAGCAGCGGCCATCCAACCGGCTGTGCCACCACCAACAATCACGACCTTTTTTACTTTTTGGGTTGCCACGTTAATCTCTCCAAACTCTCGCCAAAGGCTTTTTAATGCTTAAATTTATTCAACAACATGCTGCGAATCTGCTTCGCTGAGGCCTCGTCAATGGGGTTAAGAACACCCCTTACCTGCTCGGGAATATGCTCGAAAGCCTGCTCCTGAGGGTTAAATACATAGTAGTCAAACAACTGCTGCCACACAGCACGCTGCTCCGCGGGTAAATCGCGCAGACCCATTATTGCATGCTGCAATACATTGAGTGGCGGTCCCATATGAGCCGGGCTGTTGCGCCACCAGTAGTTGACCAGCACATTAAAACTCTCCAGAGCTTCGATATGATGCCACCACATACTGGGAATCAGCAGCCCATCACCGGGCTCTAGCTCAACCACCATGGCCGATTTTAGAGCTTCACGAAATCTGGGAAAGCGCTCAAAATCCGGCTCTGCAAAGTCCACCAGACTAATAGGCTGCCCCGCAGGAGTAAAATCTACCGGCCCCACATAGAGGTTCTCCAGCTGATCAGGGGGAAACAGTGTCACCCTGCGCCGCCCTGCACCACAGCAGGCAATATTGGTGGGAAAGTCGTAGTGAGCCGCTATGCGACTGCGATTTCCCAACCAGATACTCACTACAGGGTTGTGCTCGCTCAGCGCTAAATCATTGTGCTGGCGAAAGCCTGGTAACCAGTGGTCGATATTGGTGGAACCCACATAGACCATAGGCGCCTGACTGTTATCACTGTGCTCAATAAGCTGAGCAAATACCTGCTTTAAGTTTGCTTGCTGATTGGCAAAGTTAAAACCACTGTAGTCCTGGTTATAAAACACCCGGCCTTTATTTTCGGCGGGGCCAGTGAAAACCGTTAAGGGCGCACCTGAATCAAACTGCGCCAGGTAATCAATACTATCGCTGGCTGACTTTTTAGCTGCCTGCACCAGAGGCCAGTTATCAACCAGCCCCCTTAATACCAGAGGTGTAGTTGAGTCGAGAACCTCAGCAGCAATAGCATCGGGCCTGCAATCTCGCCTCTCTTGTACCTGTTGGCTGATATCTAGCAAGGTTTATTTGCTCTTGGGTAGCAGTGCATTTTTCTTGTCAATCAGCGTTCTGACCCTGGCGAATGAAGCTATCTGCATATAAATGGCCTGCAGATAACCTTCTTTGCTTAGTCGACTCAGCGTGTCGCCGTCCAGGTCGCGTAGTTTTTCTTCATTGATGGTGTAAAAACCCAGTAGCTGATTATTGGAGCCATCGTTGAGAGTAATTTCTAAAGTAAAGGGTTCCAGCAGGTCATTGGCTAACAGTGCCTGAACAAATACCTTATTGTGCTCATGACCAGCGTGAATGGCTTCCAATCCAGCAATTGCGCCCTCCAAATAAGGGGTCTGATTACCCTCTTCGGTAAATAGTGCTTCGCCTTTTTCGGTATTGACCCGCGGATTATCCATATCAATGGATACCACTGGATTATCTTCAGCCTGTTCACCATTGGGGCCAGGCTGGAAGCCAATTAAAAACGGATGCCGGCGGATCATCATCGGAATATAGGTGGCATCCCAACCCTGGTCAGTAACAAACAGATTTTCGTTTTCCTCAAAACCAAACAGCGCCGCGGGATAAAATTGCCCGGTGTCACCGTCCTTGATAAAGAAAATAGGGTAACAGGCCTGCACATTCCTGAACTCTTGAGGGAAAGTCAGGGCGATTTTTACCTTATCGCCGTAGGCCTCACCGCGATCAAGAATCACCTTGGTATCCCTGTGGGCGCTCTTGGTCAGTATTACGTAGTTGCTCATGATTTCTCCGATCTTGCCTGTTATTGGTCTTTATTATTTATTAGGGGGCACAGTCTAAATTTTCTGCAACCCGTAGCTATATATTTTATTGATTAACTCGCGATTGGTAGGCAGTGACGCCTGCAACTGCTGTGTTCGTTTAGCATTTTCCTGAAACAGGTTCCCGGCCCGTTGATAGGCCTGCTGCTCAGAGCGTCGCTCTGTGGTGCTGCGCTGGGTCTCAAAACCCATACCATAGAGCACATACTGGAAGCTGGCAGAGGGGAACAGCTCGTCTACATGAGCGGTATCTCGATGCCAGGGGCTCTGGTGACGCCAAAGGGCGACCTGCTCTGCCAGATGATCGGGGATGCTGGCCTGATCACGATGATCCTGCCAGTACTGACCCTCTCGCTCACTGAGAATATAGTGGAGCTTTAAAAAGTCAATTATACGATCCCAGCGATAGAGAAACTTATCATTAAATCACTTGGCCACTAAATCCATGGTTTCACGATTAGCCGGCAGCTGCTCAGCAATCATAGCGGCTGACAGTTCCACCAACACCAGAGCCGAGGCCTCCAGAGGTTCGATAAAGCCTGCAGACATACCTATGGCCACACAGTTTTTATGCCAAAATTTTTCCCGGTGCCCGGGATCAAACTGTATCTTGCGCACCATGGCCTGGTCTGCGGCCGGTTTGCCTGCAGAGGCCTCTATATACGCCAGCAGCTCTTGCCGGGCATGATCTTCGGTATTATGAGCGTCGGAGTAAACATGGCCTACACCTCGACGACTGGGCAACCCAATATCCCATATCCAGCCAGCGCTCTGGGCGGTGGAGAGTGTAAAGGATTGAATTGGATCCTCTGGAGTCCCATAGGGAATCTGCGCTGCCAGAGCAGTATTATTAAACAGGTACTGTTTTTTACTGCAGATGGGTACCTGATAGTGCTCGCCCAGCAACAGCGATCTGGAGCCACTGCAGTCGATAAATAAATCGCCCTCAATAACACCGGCGTTATCGGTCACAATTGAGGCTATGTCGCCGTTTTCCGCAGAATTAATACCTTCAACATTGGCTTTGATATGGGTGACGCCCAGTTTATCTACACAGTGGGCGCGCAGCAGTTCGGCGAACTTGCCTGCATCCAAATGGTAGCCATAGTTGAGCTGAAAAGCGTATTCCGGGGTAGAGATTTTTTTTGGCGCCTGATGCCCCTTTGCCAGCGCACTTTGCGGACAGACAGCATCGGCGAAGTTAACCTGATCTCTAATCAACTGCCAATGAGGTGCCAGGTTAGTGTCGGCATAGCTCTGGGGAACGGTAAATGGATGAATATAGGTATCTTCAGTCCCCTCACCCTGTCTACCCAACCAATTTGAGAACAGAGTACCCTGTTTAAAACTGGCGCTGCACTCGCGGAAAAATTGGGTCTCTGAGATGCCCATTTTCTGCAAGGTACTGCGCATCGATGGCCAGGTGCCCTCGCCAACACCAATGGTGCTGATATCAGGTGACTCTACCAGTATTAACTGAAATCCATCATGTTGCTCACTGGAACTGGAGCCGACAGCATGCTCTGCAGCTATAACGCCCGCAGTCAGCCAGCCGGCGCTGCCGCCGCCGAGGATAACAACTCGATGTATATTTTTTTCCATTGGTATCAGCTAGTTAAATAGATTTTTTTAATGACCTTATCTGTCTTAGTCTCCGCCAAGGCCAGGTTTTCATGTATTTGCATATTACTTTATATACGCCGTAAATAAAGAAGCCGCTTAAAAAATTAAGCGGCTTCTTGTTTAGTTTGCGATAACTTAGTCGCAAACTCTGGCTTCAATACCAGGCTCCACACAGTGTCTAAGATTTAGAAAGTGTAACGAACACCCAGGTTGTAGCGCGCACCAGTTTGACCTGCCTGCAGCACCTGAAGCTCTTCTCGACCGTAAACTCGGAAGTCAGACTCAGTCACGTTGATGCCGTCCATGAAGATAGTGAGATTATCATTAACTTCATAGCTAGCGCTGATATCTAACTGGCCATAGGCACGGATATTAGTCGGGTTAATTGCTTGTGAACCCTGACTCTGTCCAATACCTGCCAGGAACTTGTCACGCCAGTTGTAAGCGAAACGAGCCTGGAAGCCGCCTTTATCATAGAAGCCGATAAGGTTAGCTGAGTCGCTCAGTCCGTTAAGTACGAACTGGGTTTCAAGAGCCAGAGGATCGAAAGCAACGTCTGCATTGGCGATGGTGGCATTAACGATAAAGCCGTAGCCTGTCTCGCCGAAGTTGTGCTGCCAGTTAACCTCAATACCATCAACCTTAGCGGTCTTTTCGTTAGTGGGTACTGCCACAGTAAAGGTCAGAGGATCATTAGCAGAGGTGCCATAGTAACGGCCATCTGCATCAAACGCATCGCTCATAGCCTGACCGATAGCAGTGTACTGAGAACCTGCATCCAGACCTTCAGCCGCAGCAGTTTCAGCGTACAGGCCGCCAGATGCTGGGTCATTCAGACCGAACAGAGCCATTTGCTTAAAGCCATTACCGATAAAGTTATCTACAGTCTTCTCGTAGTAACCAAAGGACAGGTAATCAGCGTCGCCGTAGTACCACTCGATAGACAGATCAAAGTTCTCTGCTTCGATAGGCTGCAGCGAAGGATCGCCACCGCCAGCACGAGCGTCGCGGAACTTAAAGGTCTCGCCATCGACGGTTACACCACCTTTAATAGCGTCGTAGCTTGGACGAGTAACAGTTTTACTGACAGAGGCACGCAAAACCAGGTCGTCTCTAAGGTCAACATTGATATCCAGATTTGGCAACATTAAATCATAGCTGCCCTCATAGTTATCATAGGCAACGTCAGCTCCCTGAACCAGGTAGAACTCGTTACCGCCTTCCCAGTAGACATCGTCATAGGTAGGGGCACGAGCAGCAGAGATCACATCTGTGCTTTCGTGACGTAAACCTGCACGCAGGCTGATGGGCATGCTGTTGAACTCAGTTTCATGGTTGATTTGCACATAAACAGCGGTAGTTTCTTCTTTGGTGCGCTTGTCAACGTCCCAGTCAGTAGAGGCACAGTAAGCAGTACCACAGTCGCCCACTGTTTGTGAGGCGGGCAGTGGCAGCGCTTCAGCCAACTCAGCAATCTGCTCAAGAGAAGTTACAAAGTGCTCAGTCTGACGGCGTGGGTCACCACCACCAGAAACCTGGTCGAATGAGCCAGCCATTGACGATCTAACCAGAATATCGCTGATATAGCCTGGATCTGAGATACCACCCCAGGTACCACGCTCAACTGACTTGCTGGTGGTGCGGTTAGTTACTTCTGTCAACTCAATACCAAAGTCAATAGTAGTCGCATCATCTGCTTCCAACTTACCCATAAAGCGTGATTGCTCTACGTCCATATTGGATGCTTCATTGCCGAAAACACTACCAGTGATAATCATATCGTCTTTGTAGAGAGGACGATCCGCACCATCTGCACCAGAGTTTAAGCCCAACTGCAAAATCGGAAGGTCCTGATCAAAGTAAGTCGTGGTTTGAACGCGATTAAAGCTTGCCATGGTAACCAGAGAGCTGGTGCCGAAGGGGTTATTCGCACCCTGTTCAGAACTTGAATCGTGGTAGTCAAAAGTTAGGCTCAGCTCATCAGTAACCTGCCATTCTAGGTTAAGACCAACAGAATCATTCTCAGTTTTCGCACCGTCATGACCAACACCCATGGCGAAGTCACTATTGGGGCTCGCCTCGCTGTACATAATAGGAGATGCAATTAAACCATCGTCCCAGGTTGAAGACTGAGTATTGTTACCCAGGTTATACCAGGCAGACAGATCACTGTAGGTACGGTCCAGATCAAATTCTGAGTAGGTGTAGTCAACAGTAGCTGTTACTCTGTCTGAAGGCGCCCACTGCAGAGTCAACTGACCATTAACACGCTCTGACTCATATTCGCTCAGATTGTAAGCGTTGCTCTGAGGGATAGACATGTTGCCGTCTGCATCGTTAGGACGGTTTACCTGGTCATCATTAAATGGCACAGATGTCCAACCACCATCGGTGTCGCCGGCAGTTGTATGCCAGCCACCAATGCTTGCGATATTCACAGCATTATTACGACGCTGAGATGATGCACTGATAGCAACACCAACTGTATCGTCGGCAAAAGTATTTGAATACAGACCCGAGAATTCAGGCGTAATATCGTCGCCAGTCTCAGTAGAAGTATCCATAGCCATCTTCGCACCGAAGGTGGCTATTTCACCAGCTTCCAGAGGCTTGGTAGTAATAATGTTAATGGTTGAGCCCACACCACCAGTAGCTGCAGCAGCGTTACCAGTCTTGTGTACTACAACAGCAGAGATTCCTTCCGACGCCAGATCACCAAAATCGAATGAACGGTTGGTGGTATTGTGAGTGGGCATCTGCCGGCCATTCAAGGTAACCAGGTTGTACTCAGGACCAAAACCACGAACGGTTACCTGGCTACCTTCACCGCGCCGACGTTCAATAGATACACCGGTTACGCGCTGTAGAGATTCTGCCAGGTTAGTGTCAGGGAACTTACCCATATCTTCAGCAGAAATAGCGTCTGCAACACCAGCTGAGTCGCGCTTAATATCCATAGCGCGCTTCAAACTAGCACGGATACCGCCTTCAACAATAACCTCTTCAATCTGTGCTCCGTCTTGAGCAAATGCAGGTATGGCTGAACCGACTAACGCCAGAGCCACGCTGCTAGAAAGAATCTTCTTTTTAAATAACATGTTGCTAAACCCCCAAGGTAAAAAAATAGTAAAACTCCGGTCCCATCTATTTAAATAGTGCTGTATATATTATTGAGATGGATATCCAAGCCTATAAGTTACATCGGTCTGATCGCGAAATACACCGCAATTGAGACCAAATACGTAAATATGCGATAACAGGGGCAATGGGTAAGACTAAAGTTCACATTTGCGGCAAATTAACCAGTTTATGCGGTGTTGAGGACATCAAAGTAGAGGATTAAGGGTAAAATTTTGAGTAATTTAAAGGGCTGAGTAGAAATACCAGCCCAGATATAACACTGATCAGAGTTAGGACCCGACCTATGAGCACAATCAATAAACCATCCAATCTTTTTGCTGCCGCTATTGGTCTGAGCCTGAGTCTGCTAACAAGCACTGTATTTGCTGATATCCATAGCCAGGTAGTCTGGGCAGTTAATCTGGGTGGCGAGGCTTTTAGGGCAGATGATTCTCTGCAATATCAAGCCGACAACTGCACTAAGCACAATGACTGCCGCAGCGTAGCCGCTGTGGAGGGCACCCAGATTCAGCCTCTCTACAAAAGCTATCGCACTGGGAATCTACGGTTCTCCCGCCCCCTCAACAATGGTATTTATGATCTCACCCTGCATTTTATGGAGCCAGAGGATATCTCAAAAGGTGAGCGCCGGTTTGATGTGCTAGCTCAGGGGAACCTAGTTATTGGTGATCTGGATGTGCGCAGCTCTCGCGATGGTCGCATGCGCTCTGCCCTGTCCCGCACCATACCCAATATTCAAGTCACTGAAGGGAGCTTTAATATTAGTTTAAAGGGCCTGAAGGGACTGCCAGTTATCAGTGGCTTTGAGGTACGGCAGCGCCAACCCGCAGATCAAGCTGCCTGGACTCTATTATGGTCAGATAAGTTTGACCAGGATGGGCCTGTAGATATTGATAAGTGGAATATTGAGACCTGGCCCGCGCGCAAAGTAAACAATGAAGACCAGACCTACACCACCAGGGCAAAGAACCTGCGTATTGAGGATGGGCTGCTGGTTATTGAAGCCCATAAAGAAGACCATGCCGGCGCAAAATACAGTTCCGCACGTATTAACAGCGCGGGAAAGATGGATATTCTCTATGGCAAGATTGAAGTGCGCGCCAGACTGCCCAAGGGTCAGGGTACCTGGCCCGCTATCTGGATGATGCCAACGGACCCCTTTCGCTACGCTACCAAATGTGGCCCAAGCAAAGTCGACTGGCAGGGCAATGGCGCCTGCGATGCCTGGCCCAATTCAGGTGAGATAGACATCATGGAACATGTGGGTTTCGACCCCAATATTGTGCATGGCACTGTGCATACCAAGGACTATTACTGGGTCAACTGGAATCAGCGCAAAGGCAGTATTGAGCTGGATGACGTCCATAAACACTTCTATCGCTATGGACTTGAATGGACGCCGGACAGCCTCACCACCACAGTCAATGATATTCCCTATTTCACCTATTATCGTGATTCCGACGACTGGGCATCATGGCCGTTTAACCACCCATTTCATGTCATTCTCAATCTGGCTATTGGCGGTGACTGGGGCCGGGCTGGCGGCCCCATAGACGACAGCGCATTTCCCCTGAGGCTGGAAATCGACTATGTCAAAGCTTATCGAGCGACAGCCGTGCCCCAGTAGTTATAACCTGCAAATTTTGGCGTGCTGGGCAGGTACATTTGCTCCATAGTCTTAATCTCAAAGCCCGCATTCTTAATCAGACGGGGAATATCACGGTTAAGATGGCAGCCACCAGCGATTTTGCCCCAGACGGGGTCAAGGCGGCTCTGCCACTTAGACACTTTGACGTCGGGCGCCAGGCCGTGCTCACAGAAAATCATCTTGCCACCGGGCTTTAATACCCGCAGCATCTCTTTATTGGCAGCAGTCACTTCGGGAATAGTGCACATGGTAAAGGTGACTAATACAGTATCCACATGGTTGTCGGGAAGAGGCATATCCTCAGCTCCGCCGAGAATAAAATCCACGGGGATACCTTTTTGCTCAGCCACCTTAAGGGCCATGCGATTGAGTTCTTCAGAGGGATCTAAACCAAGAATCCGGTCAACCTTGGCTGCATCATAAAAAGGAATATTGAGACCCGAACCAATACCCACCTCTAACACCAGCCCTTCGGCCATAGGTACAACTTTTTCGCGCTGATATTTAACCGGCTTGGATCCACAGGCGCAGTTTAAAAAATGCGGCAGAATATACTTATCGTAAAATCCCATTAGCCTATCCTCAGTGTTTATTGCCTATCTAAAATCGATTCCATCTCATCCATAATACCATTCATACGACTGATCAGAGCTCTGTAGGGCTCTGGTGTGGCCATATCGATGCCGGCATTTTTCATTAACTGGTAGGGGTAGTCAGAGCCTCCTGCCTTGAGCAGATTAATAAAATCCTGCTGTGCCTGTTTATCATTGCTGCTGATTTTTTCTGCCAACCCAGCGGCTGCAGTAATGGAGGTCGCATACTGGAAAACATAAAAGTCGCGATAAAAATGAGGGATATAGGCCCATTCCAGACCGTAAAGGTCATCAATGGTAACCACCCCCTGATCATGGCCATGGTAGCGCTTTAATAACTCCAAATAGATGCTGGTTAACTTGGCACCGGTCAGAACATTGCCCGCTTCCACTTCCTCATTCATTTTTAATTCAAACTCGGCAAACATGGTTTGACGGAAGAATGTGCCGCGCAGAGCCTCGAGGCCGCTACCCAGATAAAATAGCTTTTCTTTATCAGTTTGCGCTTCACTGACCACCATATCCTGCAGCAGCATCTCATTCATAATGGACGCAGTCTCAGCGATAAAAGTGGAATAGCCAGCATTTTCCCAAGTCTGGGCTTTATTGGCTAATACCGAATGTACTGCATGGCCGTACTCATGGGCAAAGGTAGAGGCACTGTCAAAGTCGTCATTGTGATTAAGCAGCACGTAGGGGTGCACGTCGTAGGCACTGCCAGACATATAGGCACCAGAGCGTTTACCTTTTGAGGGGTATACATGCATCCAGCGCTCAGAGACACCCAGATCATAGGCGGCCATAAACTCTTCACCCAGGGGCTCAAGGGCGCGCCTTGTCAGTGCGATCGAATCTTCAATACTAAATGTTTTGTCCAGATCCACCAGCGGTGGGTAGATGTCGTAGTAGCGCATGTCGTCATCAATATTGAGCATGCGTTTGCGCAACTTAAAGTAGCGATGCAATGTAGGCAGTGCCGCATTGACCTCTGCTACCAGGGTTCGGTACACCGCCTCTGGCATGTTATCGTCATATAATGCGCGGCCCAATGAGCTTTCATAGTCACGAACCTGGGTGCGGAAAACCAGCCCCTGAATATGACTATCCATCAGGGTGCCCAGTGTAGCCTCAAAGTCTTTCCAGACTCCCCAGAAAGTGTCAAAAACCATTTTGCGGTCTTCCCGCACCGCTGCCTGACGGCCCACTGAGTAGCCAGACTGGCTCAGGCGCAACACCTCACCATCGGACAGAGTGACTTCTGGCCAGGGTAAATTAGCATTGGCCAACACTCCGTAAACAGTGCTTGAAGTGCCGAGGAATTTGCCAGTCCTGGCCAACACGGCTTCAACATCTTCCCCAAGAGTATGGGGAGCCTGGCGTAAGGAGTTTTCTATACCAAAGGCATGCTTTGCCAGACCAGGCTCAACAGCAATAAATTGATTAACCTTCTGCTCACCGAGACTGAGTAATTCGGGGTTATACCAGCTTACAGAGGCGCCGATATCCGTATAGAGATTTAGGGCCAATTGACGGCGCTCGGCATTTTCTGCATTGCCTGTATCCTCATCGGCCATCAGACTGGCATAGATATAGATACGCACTACATCTTTGTAAACAGCCGAAATAGTATCGGCAGCATAGAGAAATGACTTGGCGCTATTGCCCAATGTGCCTTTTAACGCGGCCAGCACCTCAACCTGTTGCGCAGCTTGCAGACGAGCACTGTTCCAGGCCTCATTGTCTGGATACAGGTCGGTCAAATCCCAGGTATATTTTTCGTTCACTGTCTGCTGTGGGGCACTGGTAGACTGAACTTCAGCCTCGGCCGAGCTCTGGGGCTCTGAGCAGGCAATCAAAAACCCACAGACAAAAACACTGACGAGTAACTTGGTGTGCTGTAGCAACTTGGACATAGAATTACCCCTGATGTTTTGACCGGTCATAGATAGTGTCGCAGATTGTACAACTAGCCACAGAGAAGGAAAATCCTCTCTGCGGCTAATTTTACTGGCGTTTATGCGCCCAGAAATTGCTCTGCTGTCAGATCGTAGCAGGTACTGTCTAATTCAGACACCAATGCCAGGCCCGCTGAGGCTTTTGGTAGTTCGTAACGGAAGAAGAATTTGGTGGCTGCTAGCTTGCCCTGATAAAAATCTCTATCTGCCGGATTGCCATCAGCCAGGCCATTTAAGGCTGCAACAGCCTGCTTGAGCCACATCCAGGCAATAACAATATGGCCCGCTGCATCCAGAAAAATAGTTGCATTGGCCAGGGCCAGTGACCTGTCACTGCAGGTGGCGACAGTCTGTACAGTCGCTTCCATCTGGGTTAACGCAGCCTCTAATGCAACGGTGTGTTCCTGCAATGAGGGATGACCGGCCGCCGAATCTATGGTGCCCTGAATCTCCTCGCGCAAAATCGCCACCGCTGCGCCATTGTGCATCTGCACCTTGCGGCCCAAAATATCCAGCCCCTGAATTCCCCAGGTGCCCTCGTGGATATGGTTGAGACGGTTATCGCGGTAAAGCCTCTCCACCGGATACTCGCGGGTATAGCCGTAGCCACCCAGCACCTGTATCGCCAGCTTGTTAGCTTCGAGACAATACTCAGAGGGCCATGATTTACAGATAGGAGTCAGTAAATCCAGCAACAGCCCCATGCGTTGATTTTGCTCTGCATTATCTGATAGCTTTTGCTGATCAATAATCTGCGAGCTGTAGTACATCAGCATTTGCGCGCCTTCAACAAAAGCTTTTTGGGTCATCAGCATACGCTTTATATCCGCATGCTCACTGATCATAACCTGCGGTAACTGGGGATCCTTGTTGGCCAGATCACGACCCTGTGGTCGGTTGCGCGCATAGTCCAGACTGTAAAGATAACCTCCCAGCGCAGTCATTACTGCAGACATTCCCACTGATATGCGCGCTTCGTTCATCATATGAAACATATTGGCCAGGCCGTCATTTTCATTGCCTACCAGATAGCCAATACAGTCGCCGCCCTCACCAAAGTTAAGCAGAGTGTTAGTGGCACCGCGACAGCCCATCTTGTGGTTGAGACCGGCCAGAGCCACATTGTTTCTCTCGCCCAGACTGCCGTCGTCATTCACTCTGATCTTGGGCACCAAAAACAGAGAAATGCCTCTGACACCTGCAGGGCCACCAGGGACCTTGGCCAGCACCATATGGATAATATTGTCACTCAGATCCTGCTCACCACCAGATATCCACATCTTGGTGCCTGAGAGCTTATAGCTGCCATCCCCCAGAGGCTCGGCTTTAGTGGTGATATCCGCCAGAGATGAGCCAGCCTGGGGCTCAGAAAGACACATGGTGCCAAACCAGTCGCCCTGTACCAATGGGCTCAGATATTTATCTTTGAGCTCATCAGAGCCGCAAGCATTGAGCATATTGGCCACGCCCTGAGTCAGGAACAGATAAATATGTATGGGGTTGTTAGCGCAGACAAACATGCCATTTAGCGCCTGATCAACCATCCAGGGCAGCTGCATGCCACCTATATCTGCATCGTAACCAGAGGCGCAGAGACCGGCTTCTTTAAAGGCACTGATCGCCTGTTTTACTTCAGGAATGGTTTCAACTTCACCATTAACAAACTGCGGTTCATTGGCGTCCAGCTTGCCGGCGCAGGGCAAAAACTCTTCTTCAGCAATGGACTGACAGAGATCAAACATCGCATCCAGTGACTCTCGATCGTAGTCTGCATAGTGATCAGACTGCAGCACCTGGTCCAGGCTCAAAGCCTCGTAAAACATAAAGTCCAAATCGCGACGATTGACGATCATTGACATGATTTTTCTCTCCTGAAAAGGGTTCTAGGACTGCTGCTGTAACTCCCAGTCCTCAATTAACTGATGTGTGTCCTGCTGCCAAGGGTGAAAATCTTCGCAGAAGAAATCCTTATAGGGCTGCCATGTACCTCGCAGCACACCCTGCTTGCCAAATAGAAAGCTCAGACCTGAGGCCCAGACTTTAAGGCTCCAAAGTTTGCCATCCCGACGCAATATATGACGTACACCATGCAGAATATCCCAGATCAGAAAAAACGTGCTGCGGCGCATTGCCGCCCGGCGCATTTTCTCGGTGCCACCTATGGCTCGATAAACATCAAAGGCTACGGACTTGTGCTCCATCTCTTCGACAGCATGCCATCTCCACAGCTTGGCCATCGCCGGATGGGCCTTGGCAAACAGGTTGTCCTGCCCCAGAGCCTTTTCTGCCAGCACGGCAGTTAGATGCTCAACCGCCACCGTGCCCGCCAGCTGCTCACGCGCTGGTACATTCTTTTTGACCCATGCCATGCGTCGGCGCAGCGGGCCCTCGAGAGCCTCCAGATCATAGCCACGCTGAGCACAGAGCAATTCGTTATAGCGCTGGTGTTCACGCAGATGCACTGCTTCCTGACTATAGAACTGGCGCATTTCCTCCTGCAGCTTGGGGTCGCTGATTCGATCCCGATAATGGCGAACAGAGTTAATAAAGAACTGCTCGCCCAGGGGGAAGGTGATGGACATGGCATTAAACCAGGCTGTGGCGAAAACATGGTTATCCATCCACTCGCCCTTGAGTGCCTCGGCAATATCCAGCTCGGGATTGCGCTTTTTTATTGGCACATGTTCCGGCGTATATGACTGGGACTGTCTCATCACAACTGACCTCTAAATACGTTCGACAATAATGGCTGGCGCCATACCGCCGCCGGCACACATGGTCACCAGACCACGCTTGAGCCCACGGCGTTCCAACTCATCAACCATAGTGCCAATTAAAACAGAACCCGTGGCACCGATTGGATGGCCCAGAGCCATGGCTCCGCCGTTGACATTAACCTTATCCCGATCCAGATCCAGATCGCGGATAAATTTCTCTGCCACTACGGCAAAGGCTTCGTTGATCTCCCAGAGATCAATATCCTCTTTAGTCAGACCGGCTTTTTCCAAAACCCGCTTAGCTGAGGGAACTGGGGCATTGAGCATCAGTGCCGGGCAGTCACCCATATTACCGTAGGCAACTACTTTGGCTCTGGGCTTCCAGCCCTGCTTGGTGGCGTATTCTGGAGAGGCCAGCAATACTGCTGCGGCTCCATCCACAACACCGGATGAATTGCCTGCATGGTGCACATGCTCAACTTTCACCTCAGGGTATTTAACCGCCATCAACTTGCCGTAAGTGGTGCCCTCTTCATCCAGCGGAATATTGGTTAGCTTTTCAAAAGAAGGCTTCAGCTGGCTCAGGGTTTCCATGGTGGTTTCAGGACGGGGAAACTCATCCTTATCTAGCGCCAGGGTGCCATCGTCGTGATACACAGGGATCAGACTTTTATCAAAATAGCCGTTTTCTATGGCATGAGCAGCTCGCTGCTGACTCACCTCTGCCAAGCGATCCAGGTCCTCTCGGGGAATACCCTCGATGGTGGCGATGGTATCGGCACATAGTCCCTGATGGGACTGCACATACATCTCACGCAAATGGGTATTACCTGAGTCTACAAAAGGGCTGATCTCATTAGCCATAGCACCATAGCCAGACATCATTTCACAGCCGCCGGCAATCACCATATCTTCCATACCAGACATAATGGAGGCCGCAGCCATATTGACTGTGGTAATACCAGAGCCGCAGAAGCGGTCAAGGGTGACGCCGCTGGAGGTTATATCATAACCTGCATCCAGGGCAGACATGCGCCCCATATCATTGCCATTGGGCCCGCGCTGTAAATTACAGCCCCAAATAATATCGGCCACATCGGCGGTATTAATATTATTGCGCTCAGCCAGTGCTTTTAAAACTGTCGAGCCCAGACGTTGAGGGTGAATTTCAGTGAGAGCTCCGCGGCCTACTTTGCCAATACCACGGGGTGTGCGGCAGGCGTCGATAATCCATGCTTCAGTCATTTTAAAACCTCTATTTAAAAGCCCTATGCAGTTTTGGCGGCATTTTGAGCGCTTTTGTTTCTTAAATTATTTTTATCCATCTGCACTGTATTAACAGCCCGACAACTATTCAAGCCTAGTTATGACCCATGGTTCAAGAATCCAGCACCAGCTATCATTCAAGACAAAGATATCCCAAAGGAATTCCGCTAGACTAAGGCAAGTTTCGGAGCTCTGTAATGATAAAAAAAAGATTCCCACAGCAATTTATAGCCGTCGGCCTGATCTGTCTTTTGGGCCTGGCCATGCAGGTTAAAAGCGAAACAGAACGCAGTTTTCCGCCAGCCAAGCAAGATGCCAAGGGCCGCTATATTAATATCGACGAAAACCTCCCCGGGGTATCGATTAAGGTGCGAGCACCTTTCTTTGCTCGCCGCGTTCTCACTGCCTTTAGTGGTCGCGACGGTGCACCGCGCCTTGTCGTCAACGACGGCGTGTTTCTTAGAGAAAATGCCAAACACAGCGAGCCTACAGTTACCTGGGTAGGCCATGCGACATTATTGGTGCAGATGGAACATCTGACTTTTCTCACTGACCCCATATGGTCAAATAGGCCCAGCCCAGTACCCTTTGCCGGGCCCAATCGCTATGTAAAACCAGGCATTGCACTGGAAGATCTGCCCCCCATAGACTTTGTGATGATCTCTCACAATCATTATGACCATCTGGATTTACCCACATTGCGCAAGCTGGCTAAGCGGAATCCAGAGACCGTATTTTTTGTACCTGTGGGCAATGGTAAGCTGCTGCGCAAAAATGGCATTGACCAGGTTCGAGAACTGAACTGGGGCGACAGGGCCAGCATCAAAGATACAACCATCCACTGCCTGCCAACCCAGCACTGGAGCAAGCGCAGCCTCACCGACACCAGAAAAGCACTGTGGTCTTCGTGGGCCGTAATCGGGCCTCAGCGCCGCTTCTACTTTGCCGGGGACACGGGTTATTTTGCCGGTTTTAAGGAGATTGGTGACAAACTCGGGCCTTTCGATTTAGCCGCAGTACCCATTGGCGCTTATGAGCCCAACGCCATGATGAAGGTGTCCCATATGAATCCGGAAGAAGCAGTTCAGGCAGCTGTAGATATAAGAGCTGACCGAGCCGTGGCCATACATTTTGGTACCTTTAATCTCTCTGATGAGCCTCTCACTGAGCCTCCTCTGAGATTTAAAGCCGCCGCTGAGAACAGCAAATTAGGTGCCGACAATAGCTGGGTTTTGGATATTGGCGAGACCCGGCGGTTTTAACCGAGCTAGCCCTCAACTCCAGCCCAGCTGCATTAGGCCGCGTGCACTGCTCGCAGTAACCGGCCCATAGGCTTCTCTCCCAGATCGGCGGCAAACTGGGTATTCTCCCAGGCACTGTGGCCGCCAATCATCACCAGCTCAACCACACCATCGGATCGATTGACCAGCTGCTCATGGCTAAACTCGTCTCGGTAAATACGCTCGGCGCTGTTCTCACCATCGTATTGCGCAAGCTTTGCCGGGTCGATCAAAATCAAATCTGCTACATCCCCTTCGTCGATGGTGCCACCTTCAACACCAAATATATCGGCGGCATCTTTGGTCAGGCGCTTAACCATATAGCTGACATCCTGATCACCCCCCTGAGCCGCCAGTTTCAGGCTGCGCAGGTTGACATCATAAAAGGCCATATTGGTGAGGTGGGCACCACTGTCGTTAAACCCTGGTAATAGAAGTGGGTTCATCAGCAGCTCGCGCACTGTCTGCATATCATTATTGGCCGTGACTGTGCTCCAGGTCAGGTCGTTGTCAAAGGAGCGCAGCATTTGCAGCATAAAATCCCCTTCGTCTTCTACCCAGGCAAAATCTTGCTGTACTGTCTTAATCTCAGCCTCTGTGACATCTGCCGGCTGCTGCCCCCCATTAATGGCATTGACTCGGTCAAACACCGCCTGAAAATCCATACCCTGCCAGCTACTCTGAGGGCAGCGCTCCAAATGCATATCGGCCAGGGTGCGGTGGAAGGCATAGTCCTCCAGGTTGATCTTGCGCTTG
>Ga0228637_1000026_pt1 | contig 38084 bp, 52 predicted proteins | sample 47DmetaG_FD_182710 | JGI IMG/M metagenome (GOLD analysis project Ga0228637, IMG submission 182710) | Seawater microbial communities from Monterey Bay, California, United States - 47D | ecosystem: Environmental > Aquatic > Marine > Coastal | place: USA: California | collected 2016-10-25 | reverse complement strand
AAGACAACTTAAGGAAACTAAGTTATGTTAACACTTGACACAACTATATGGGTTCTGGTATTCTCTGGAATCCTACTAACAATGTTACCTTGGAGGTCCTAAGATGACTAAGACAACTAAGACAACTTATGCGGTACAATGGCACGATGGGAGCAACTGGCGCACAACCCACGGTTACCGAGGTGACACGTTAACGCAGGGGCTATCTGAGCTAGAGATGCATATTGCAACCTATCCAGAAGTGGAGGCCAGACTGGTAGAACTAGAGACCACCACGGTTATACAAAAGATACACCTAACATCCCCTAAGGCCACCTAAGGAGGATAAAGTGTACAGTTTTATAACCTGTTTAATAATGATAGCAATATCTCCGGTATTATTACCAGTGTTAATAATCGTGGGTTTGCTGTATGATCCTACAGACACGATGCCTATGCCTAACAGCGAAGGTGAATATAAAGACACAACTAAGGATGACTAAAGATGAAATGTAAAGCGTGTGACGTATTATTGGAAGATTACGAGACGGTTAAAAAAGATGCCTCAGGTGATTACTTCGACCTCTGCTCCTATTGTCTCAATGTATCCATAGGCACCCTAGAGGATGATTGTGGTAATATTACCGATGAAATACCCTATGACGAAAACAAAATCTATGATATACTAACTTAAGTAATACTAAGGACACCTAAGAATCCAAAGGATTCTAAGTATCCTAAGGATTCTATGTTTAACTAATTTATTATATAACTAAGGTTACTACTTAAGTAACCTAAGGAGCCTAAGTTGTGAACATATTCTACCTAAGCAGAAGCCCCGTAGAAGCTGCTAAGATGCAATGTGATAAACATGTGGTTAAAATGATACTAGAGACTGCGCAGCTCCTCAGTACTGCCCATGCAGAGCTAGACGGGGCCTCGGTAGCCTATAAGCCCACCCATAAGAACCACCCTAGTGCTGTATGGGTTAGGTCATCATCGGATCACTACAGGTGGACTGTGGCACACCTAGAAGCCCTTGGGAGCGAGTATGAGCGACGTTACCAAAAGGTACATAAGACTATAAGGGAGCACTTAGAAGCTCTCAGGGAGCCACCTAAGGCCTCTCAGGACCTAGGATTCACTGACCCACCTCAGTGTATGCCAGATGAGTGTAAAAATGTTGACGCAACGATTGCTTACATGGTATACTATAACCATAAAGCGGATGACTGGGAGTCTCGCGGTATGCCGATGAAATGGTATGGGCGCGAAGCATCGTAATACAACTTAGGAGAACTAAAGATGGACTATTTAGCAAAGGTTACTATTGAGGGTGTCTTGTATGAGGCGCACGTGGACGTCAGAGAGTATGACGGAGAGCTTGAGGCAGACTTGAGTACGTCTCTAGTTTACATAGACGACAAAGTACACACTTCTACAGACGTGTCTGATGTAGTAATTGACGAGCTACTAGACGAAGCTGCTGACATGTACCGCATGGATGACGGAGCAGACGCAGCGTATGACGCAATGAGGGACGCATGATGAGCTACTGGGTGGTAATGTTTGACCGAGACGGTGGTGAGCTAGATCCCGAGGGGCCTTTTGACTGCCAGAGTGACGCTAATAGCCATGGTGAGTTTATGTTGGACTGGCGTTGGGTTACCTACGAAATACAAATGGAGGATGATGTATGACGGATGATATGTTAGCCGCTGTTACTACAGCCGTGAGCCTAAAACGTGGCGCTTACACATGGGCTGAGGCTCTGGACGTTATAGTGCTTTTAGACCATAATGTCTTATATTATGAACAAATAACTATCTTATAGATCAATATATAAGACATATTATGAAGACTCAAGCAACCAGTACGCTGCTATACAGCACAACCTTGACGAATTCCAAGAAGAAGACTTGGACTCTATCGCACGTAACCAGTACCGTAGACTTGAGGAGCAAACGAAATGAAGACATATTATATCGTAGAGCATAGGAAAGATAATAACCCTTGGATGATTGACGACGAGTTTAGCAGTTTAGGTGAGGCCATAGACTTTGCCACTGGGGAGGCCCTATGCCATGGTGACCTTGCGCATCGTATAGTACGCAGGTATACTCAGGAAGTATTGATAATCCCACCTTTAGAGGATCACTTATGAATCAACTAGAGACATACCATAAGCTACGAGAGATACAAAGTAAGCTCTACCACCTTAGGGGCCTCAACACCATGGGAACTAAGGATGACCCAGTATCACACGCTGTCAGTTTAGCCTATGATAACGCGTACGGCATGGTTGACAAGTTAGCTAATAGGTTGTACCGTGATGGTATAACACAAGGGGAGCCAGAGGAGTGACAGACTTTGAAATAGCAGTATCTACAGTATGTTTCTTAATATTCCTAGGAGTTCTAACGTACATATCTAATGAAGACAAAGATTAATTTAATGGTAATTTTACCAAAGGAGGTGGACAAGGGGAGAAACTGTGGTATAATATTAGTATAGACTACAAAGTCTAAACCACCACCATAGGACCCTATGGATGGTAAATCAAAGTAGATGAGGAAAGTCAGCATGGCACAAGTAATCGAAGGTATCGTTAACTTCTCTAATTTAACCCAACATGACGTGTATATGGGTCAAACGACTGGTAAATACACCATGACGATCACAATGGCAGAGGATGACGCAGAATCCCTAGCATCCCGAGGCGTTAAGATCAAGGACTATGAGGGCGCAAAGCAACGTAAGTTTTCCTCTAAGTTTGATGTTAAAGTAATGGACGCTGAAGGTAATCCGTTTAACGGTGAAGTACCGTATAACTCTAAGGTACGCCTTAAGTACAAGGTAGGCCCAGCGCATCCCGTGCACGGCTTAAGCACCTATCTAGAGGCCGTGAAGGTTCTAGAGGTTGCTGAGATGGACTCAGAGGACGACAATGGGGACTTCTAAGTTCCTTCACCACGGGAGTTGCCCCTCCTGTGGTTCTAGTGATGCCCTCGCCGTCTATGATGACGGTGGGGAGCATTGCTTCTCATGTGGCTACCACACCAACGGTTCAACTGGAGATACACAAGTGACTGAAGTAGCACCAAAAGCAGTAGCCTCAGTTAAAATGGATGGTGTAGTAGCCGCCATAGGTAACCGTAAGCTATCTAAGGAGACCAGTCAACGATACCAAGTGACGGTTACTTACGATGCTAACGGGGCCATTGAGAAGCATTACTACCCTTACTATAACTCTGAAACGGGTGAACTGGTGGCGTCAAAGGTACGCACTGTGTCCCCAAAGGAGTTCTACGCTACTGGTAGCATTAAGGGTACAGGCTTGTTCGGGCAGCAGGCGTGTCGTGGGCGTGGTAAGTTTATCACGATCACTGAAGGTGAGCTAGACGCCATGAGCGTCTCTGAGATGTTTGACAACAAGTATGATGTAGTGAGCCTTAAGTCTGCCAGTAACGCTGAGGGGGACGTTAAGGAGGCCCTAGAGTGGCTTGAGGGTTACGATCAGGTTGTCCTATGCTTAGACCAAGATAAGGCCGGTAAAGCAGCCCTAGAGAAGGTTAAGGACCTCTTTAGTCCTAATAAGCTTAAGGTGTGTGAGCTTCCTATGAAGGATGCCTCAGATATGCTACAGGCTAACCAGATACGTGAGTTCATACGTTGCTGGTGGGACGCTAAGGTCTACAGACCCGATGGGATTGTCTCAGGTCAGGACACATGGGAGGCGTTGGTAAACAAGAGGAACGTTAAGAGTGTCCCGTATCCTTGGGAGGGATTAAATGACATTACGAGAGGACACAGAGCGTACGAGCTTGTCACTATCACCAGCGGCTCTGGCATGGGAAAGTCTCAGTTCATACGAGAGCTTGAGTATGATCTCTTACGAAGAACTGAATCCAACATTGGTGTACTTGCACTCGAAGAAGATGTCGCACGTACATCGTTGGGAATCATGTCGGTGGCAGCGAACAGGCCACTACACTTGGAAGAAGACACACCTATTGATGAGCTTAGACCGTTCTGGGAAGCAACGATGGGTACAGGACGCTACTATCTATTTGACCACTGGGGGTCAACGTCAGCCGATAATCTACTCTCGCGAGTCAGGTATATGGCGAAGGCCTTGGATTGCCGATACGTCATCCTCGACCACCTATCCATCGTTGTTTCTTCTCAGGAGAACGGAGATGAACGGAAGGCCATTGATGAGATAATGACCCGCCTAAGATCCTTGGTGGCTGAGACTGGGATAACCCTGTTCCTAGTGTCACACCTCCGTAGGACCTCAGGTACAGCCCACGAGGACGGTGGTAAGATTAGCCTACAGGACCTCAGGGGCAGTCAGAGTATCGCCCAGTTGTCCGATATGGTCATAGGGATGGAGAGAGACCAACAAAACGAGGACCCTGAGATACGTAATACTACCAGCGTTAGAGTACTGAAGAACCGCTATAGTGGGCAGACGGGTCCCGCGTGTTGGCTACAGTATGACCTAGACACCGGACGTATGGCAGAGGTTCCTAAGCCTACAGCAGGAGACGCAGAGGTAGAGTTTTGAGCAACTATGTCTACATGGACATTGAGACCGATGGGTTAGACCCTAGTGTTATCTGGGTAGCCTGTTGTAGACACAACGGAGTTACGGAGGTCATCTGTAATGAAGAAGATTTTAAGGCGTATGTATCATCTAAAGGTGATGCTTCTTACGTATTCCACAATGGAATTGGCTTCGATGTTCGTGTGGTGGATACTCTTTGGCACACTACTCTTAGGCGGTCTAGGATCATTGACACCTTGGTTCTCTCAAGGTTAGCAGACCCTAGTAAGTCTGGTGGACACTCCCTAAGGAACTGGGGTAACACCTTAGGTTTCCCTAAAGGCGACCATAGTGACTGGAGTCAACTCTCGGAGGAGATGATTACCTACTGTATGCAGGACGTAGAGGTAACTCAGGCTGTACACGAGAGGCTACTTAAGGATCTAGAGGGGTTCTCTCAGGAGTCTCAGGACCTAGAACATCAGGTCGCATGGTGCACTATGGAGCAGGAGCGTAATGGGTGGCTCGTGGACCAGAGGAAGTGCTATGACCTCTTAGGGATCTTTAAGGAGCGTATGAATGTCATACAGGATGAACTACAAGAGACTTTCCCCCCTATCGTTGAGCAGAGGATCTCAGAGAAGACGGGGAAGCAACTCAAGGATAAGGTCACGGTATTCAACGTTGGCTCTAGAGACCAAATTGCTACCCGACTTGCTACTAAGGGTGCAGTGTGGAAGGAAGTCACTCCGACGGGAAAGCCTATGGTTGACGAGAGAACCCTCAAGGAGAACTCACATGTACCCGAGGCGGCACAAGTTCTGGAGTACCTTCTACTCCAAAAGAGGTACGCCCAAGTTAAGAGTTGGCTAGAGCACACACAGGAGGACGGCAGGGTACACGGTAGGGTCATAAGTAACGGTGCTATCACTGGACGCATGACACACCAGAACCCTAACATGGCTCAGGTACCCTCTAGTAACTCTGTGTACGGTGAGGAGTGTAGGAGTTGTTGGACAGTTCCAGAGGGTAAATCCTTGGTTGGCTTCGACGCCTCTGGTCTTGAGTTACGTATGTTAGCACACTACATGGATGATGAGGAGTTCACCAATGTCCTACTTAAAGAAGATATTCACACCAGAAATCAAATGGCAGCAGGGCTTGACACGAGACCTCAAGCAAAGACTTTTATCTATGCCTTCCTTTACGGGGCAGGAGACGCCAAAATCGGAAGCATCGTCGGAGGATCTTCAGGAGACGGTAGAAAACTTAAGCAAAGGTTTCTACGAAATACACCTTCTCTTGAAAGTCTACGAGAACGAGTTGGAAACGCTGCTCAACGTGGTCATCTCAGAGGACTCGACGGCAGAAAGCTTTGGGTTAGGTCAGAACACGCAGCACTGAATACACTTTTACAGGCCGCTGGAGCCATAGTTATGAAGAAGGCCTTAGTAATCTTAGATGACTATGCCCAGCAATGGAACCTTAATTATAAGTTTGTGGGGAACATACATGACGAAGTACAAACGGAGGTTGAAACCAAAGACGCCCAAAAGTTCGGCTGGCTGGCTGTGGAATGCCTCAAAGCAGCAGGAATCCACTACAGCCTCAGGTGTCCCCTCGACGGAGAGTACAAGGTCGGACAGACGTGGGAGGAAACACACTGATGGATCAACTGTGCTTTTTTGAACATGAGGATCTAGGCGCAGGCCACGGAAAGGCGTGTTCAAAGTGTGACCAGTATCTACCACTGGACGCTTACAACATGGCCTCAGGCGGTAACTACCTCAGGGCTGAGTGCCGCAAATGTAACAACGAGATGCAAAAGGTTCGTAAACAGCTTAGGGAGAAACACGGTATGCCGGAGGAGGGCTATCACTGCCCTATCTGCAAGGGATCAGAGGAGGACGTAAAAGGCAAAGGAAACACTAAGAACGGAAGCTGGGTACTAGACCACGATCACGAACAAGAAACTTTTAGGGGCTGGCTATGCCATAAATGTAATAGGGCGCTAGGCGGGTTCAACGATGATACAGAAGTACTGAATGCCGCTATTAATTACTTAAATAGGAACCATGGAGAACTATAAATGAAGACAGTCGATACATTAGTGGACGATATATACGCCCTAATGGTCTCCAAAGAGGTGCCCGATGGTGTCTCCCTAGAGGCTGAGATAGACAGGTTTGGGGTCCACTGTAAGGACCTCATGCGAACCCTGTTTACCAGAGAGCGTGATGACCGTAAGTTACGCATGTCTAACATAGGACGCCCTGACAGGTTCCTCTGGAACGCCGTGAATAATCCACAGGAGGAAGAGGAGTTCACAGGTAACACCTACGTTAAGTTTATGTATGGACACCTAATCGAAGAGATGCTGATATTTCTCACTAGACTCTCAGGCCATGAGGTGACAGATGAGCAAAAGAAGTGTGAGGTCGCAGGTATCAAAGGCTCTATGGACTGCAAGATTGATGGTATTGTCACAGACGTTAAGAGTACTTCCTCTTTTGCCTTTAAGAAGTTCAAGAATGGAAACCTTGCTTACGATGATCCTTTTGGATATGTGGCTCAAATCAAAGGATACGCACACTCAGAGGGGGAAACAAAGTTCGGGTGGTTAGCCATGGATAAACAGAATGGTCACCTTACGTACCTCATGTATGACTCCGAAGACAAGGAACACTTTTGTTACGACAAGATTTCCTACGACATAGAGGAGCACATAGAACGTGTAAAAAAGTTAGTGGAGCAACCTACACCTCCCAACGTCTGCTACCAGCCTATCGCAGATGGAAAGGGTGGGAACCAGAAACTCGACGTAGGGTGCTCATACTGCTCATACAAAGGAACCTGTTGGCCCTCTCTAAGAGCCTTCAAGTATTCTTCAGGTCCACGTTATTTAGTAGAGGTACACAATGAGCCGAAGGTCGAAGAGATCAGCCTCAAGCAATTTTAGATCAGAGTTTGAGAACACAGTCAACACACAACTAAACCACGAAGGATTTACTTATGAAACAGAGAAAGTACAGTATAACATTCCTAGGGTATACACTCCAGATTTCGTCCACGCTTCGGGAGTCTTGGTGGAGTGCAAAGGCTTCTTTAGGGAAGGAGACACGCAGAAATACAAAAGTATTGTCAACTGCTTACCAGACCACCGTGAGTTAGTCTTCGTACTAATGAAACCTAATCAGAAAGTCAGGAAGGGTACTAAGCTTACAATGGCTCAGTGGTGTGAGAAACACGGAATCAAGTGGTACTCACTGGATACCCTAGAGGAGCTAGTCAGCTATGTTAACTCTTGAAGAAACTAAGGAACGCATCTTGAAAACTTATGACCCCGATGATCTACTAGAGGCACTACAGATAAACTCAGAGGAAATACTAGAACGCTTTGAAGATAAACTAATCAATCGACTAGAGAAGTTCTGGGAAACTGTAGTAGAAGAGGAGGAATACGAATGACAACTAAGAGTAAACGTAACTTACCATTCAACGATGAGCCTGAGTATACCTTCGGCAAGTCAATCGATGCAGCATCACCTAAAGAGTGGGACACAGTAGCAGCTAAGTTGTACCACCCATCAGATGCTGTCCCTGCTGGGTTTAAACCTGACGAGTACACCATCAGCGAAGGGGGTGTCAAGACTTGGACTAAGGAGTCCTGTCCTGTAGAGAATCCAGATCACTACAACACAGGAGCTATTGAGGCCATTGAAGCTATCAGGGCATCCATGCCTTCTGAGCAGTTCTTTGGATACCTCAAGGGTAACGTAATGAAGTACCTCTGGCGCTACGACTACAAAGAGAAGCCTGTAGAGGATCTACGTAAGGCTGACTGGTACTTAAATAGATTGATTGACGCACTGATAGAGGATGGACAATGAACAAGTATGAGAAGGAACAAGCAATATACTACACGGTACTCATCGTACTGCTGGTGTTCAACGTAACGTGGTTAATGGCAGAGTTCTTATGAAGGTAGTCCAAGGTGAGTTCGGTAAAACCAAAGAGGCCGTCAAGGCATCAGACTTGTTTCAGTCTCTGGCTGACGCAACAGACGAGATGGAAGAGGGAGGCATAGACGTTAAGACAGCTATCGTTGTATTCAGTGACGACAAGGTGATGCAGGTTATCAGTAACGACGGCTATCCAGATTCAGCACACATGCTGTTAACGATGGGAGCACACTCAATTATGTTAGAGACTTTAGGGTACGGAGGAGAAGAATAGATGGACGCATATCAACAGTACATACACAAGTCACGGTACGCACGTTACATACCAGAGAAGCAACGCCGTGAGACTTGGGAAGAAACAGTGGGTAGGTACGTAGACTACTGGGGTGACAAGCTACCAGAGGCTGACGCTAAGGAGGCGCGTAAAGCTATTGAGAACCTTGAGGTGATGCCTTCGATGAGGGCGTTGATGACAGCAGGTGACGCGCTTGATCGTGACAACGTTGCAGGATTCAACTGTAGCTACATGCCTATCGATCACCCCAAAGCATTTGATGAGATGATGTATGTTCTCATGTGTGGCACCGGAGCAGGCTTCTCAGTAGAACGTCAGTACATACAGAAGTTACCAGAGGTAGCAGAGGACTTCCATGAAACCGACAGTATCATACACGTATCAGATTCAAAGATCGGCTGGGCCAAAGCGTACCGAGAACTCATCGCTATGCTCTATAGTGGTCAAGTTCCAAAGTGGGACGTTTCTGGAGTACGGCCTTCGGGTGCACCCCTCAAGACATTCGGAGGTAGAGCTTCTGGGCCAGAGCCTCTTGAAGATTTGTTCCGGTTCACCGTTGACATCTTTAGGGCCGCTGCTGGACGCAAGCTCAGTAGTGTCGAATGCCACGATGTATGCTGTAAGATTGCACAGATCGTTGTCGTGGGCGGGGTCAGACGAAGTGCCCTTATCGGTCTCAGTAACCTTACAGACGACAGGATCAGACGAGCCAAGTCAGGACAGTGGTGGATAGATAATCCCCAGCGTGGACTAGCAAACAACTCAGCGTGTTATACAGAGAAGCCCGACTTCGAGGCGTTCCTAAACGAGTGGACAAGTTTATATGAGTCAAGGTCAGGTGAACGAGGTATGTTCTCTAGAGTCGCAAGTCAAAAGCAAGCTGCAAAGAACGAGCGACGAGATGCTACCTATGATTTTGGAACTAATCCATGCAGTGAAATCATCCTCAGACCCTATCAATTCTGTAACCTATCAGAAGTTGTTGTCAGGCCAGCCGATACGTTGTCAGACCTCAAGCGAAAAGTACGTGTCGCTACTGTCCTTGGAACTCTTCAAGCTACGCTGACGAACTTCAGGTATCTACGTAAGATATGGGAGACTAACACAAAAGAGGAAGCCCTCTTAGGTGTATCTTTAACAGGCATCATGGATCATCCAGTGTTGTCAGGGAGGGAAGACAGTGACAAACTTAAGAAGTGGCTTAAGGCGTTACGCGAGGAAGCTGTGGCTACGAACAAAGCTCATGCTGACAGACTTGGGATTAATGCTTCTACTGCTATTACTGCTGTTAAGCCCAGTGGTACTGTTAGTCAGCTTGTGGACTCTGCTTCAGGTATTCACCCGAGATTCTCACGACACTACATAAGGCGTGTCCGAGGATCCTCAGATGACCCCCTGTGTGCTGTCCTAGAGGCCGCAGGAGTCCCTGTGGAGGACGATATGATGTCACCCAATACGAAGGTATTCAGTTTCCCTATGGAGGCTCCTGAGTGCGCTGTGTTGGCCTCAGAGATGGGTGCCATGGAGCAGCTAGAGTTGTGGGAGATATATCAGGACTACTGGTGTGAACACAAGCCTTCGATGACGTGTTACTACCGTGACTCTGAGTTCCTTGAGGTAGGACAATGGTTGTACAATAAGTTTGATAAGATCAGTGGTATCTCGTTCTTACCTTACTCAGACCATAACTACCAACAGGCCCCTTACGAGGCCATAGATGCCAAGGAGTACCAAAGGTTGTCCAAAGGGTTCCCTAAGGACTTCAGTTGGGACATAGAGGAGGCTAGTGATATGACTGAAGGTAGTCAAACGTTAGCCTGCGTTGGGAACAACTGCGAAATCTAGAGTAAACCAAGGGGGCCTTAGGGTCCCCTTTCTCTTTCTTTCTTCATCTCGTTGCCTGTCAGCATACCTAAACCTGCTCCCTGAGTAACACGGCCTCTTTGAATAGCCTGCTGTGCTCTTACGGCCTCTGGGGATGCTGTCTCGTCAACATAGGATTGAAGGTCACTCCTAGATACCTGTCCTCTGCCTGTAGTTACGTTCTTAATAGCAGGGCCTTTCTTGTTTAGTTGAGTTCTCAGGTTGTATATGTTAGATTGCATAGGAGGAGTAACGGCTACTAGACGATTAGGCAGTACCTCCTCTAGCCGCGAGATAAGTCCTAAGCCTTTCTCTGCTTTACCTAAGGTTGCTTTCCTAGCGACTTTATCAGCCTTGCCTAATAAGCTCTCAAAGAAGTTGTGTTCATCTGACATTATAGATAAGACGTTACCGTTAGGTTGTATCTTATGTAAGTAGTTAATACCACCCTCTGTGTATGCCCTTCCTTTCTTAGATCCTGTTATCCAGATTCCGTTCTCTTTGGCTTTCTCTAAGGTGTTACTGTCCTGCTTAAGCATCCATCTGGCTTTCTCAGACTTCTTCTTAGTTTTGTTAAACGCTATGTTCTTATCTGATACCTTCTTCAGGTGCGTCCAAAGTTGTTCTACGGAAGGCTCTCCCTTGTTGGTCTTAAAGGCCGCATAAACATCGCCTACCCAGCCTCCTGCTTTAACTAGATCGTTATAGTGGTCGCCTGTGAAGGTAGAGTTTCCCGGCGCTTTAATCATAACAATAGCGCCTTCGGCATCCTTAAAAGGGACTTTGGTTCCTCTAGCGTCGGGAGCATCCCAGATATTACCAAAGTGCTTCTCTATAATATCTAAGGACTTATCAGATACAGGTGTCTTTCTTCCGTCTTGCGTAGGTACGTATCCACCGTCCCTTATGGTTTCTTTATACAGTCCGGGCTTATAAGCAAAGTAGTCCGTGACTCCTGACTTCTCCATTATAGTCGTAGCTGACTCTGCCACAGAACCTTCACGGCCTGCTTGTTGTCCTATGTGTGACCCGTATTGTACCTGTGCTGTTCCTTTATGTATCTTGTCATCAGCTATGGCCCTAGCTACGTGCCTCTGAGACCCCGGAGTTATACCCTTCGCACGATACAAGGCCTGTGCCTTGGGGTCTACAAGCGTTCTAACTACGTCCGTAGCCCCACCAAATCCCCACTTAGCAAAACCCTTTACCTTGGCTGTCATTGCCTGAGCCTGCTCTGGATCTAAGGGAGTAACCCTAGACAATCCCCTATCGAGTAAACTAGGGCCTCCCGGCGCAACGTCAGTAAGTCCATAGTGGTTTTCTATATAGTTAGAAAAGTTATTTAAGCCCATACCTCTGGCTGAGTTAGGACCTAAGAGGTTGTCTGCTGCCTCCTTTGCAGACCTCACAGCTTTGGCACCTCCAGTGAACAAACCAGCGCCTACAGCATTGTACGGATCAAGCGCTGCTCCCATGAGAGCATCTTGGGCTGCTGCGGATTCTTTTGTAAGCACCTCAGGTCCCTGCATACCGAAGGCACTAGGCCTATGTATTACGTCCCCTTCAGCATAGTAAGGAATACCCTCACCCATCAGTAAGTCTCTAACGTAGTTACTAGGAGCATCTAGAGCCGTACCTACGTTTTCTACAGCAGATTCGCTGTATTCTCTTTCTCGAAGACGCGCAGCCTCTCGCATCTGAGCAAGCTTCTCATAGTAGTCACTCATATTCTTAAGGCTCCCTATTTCTGATTAGCGTTTCTAATCCAGTTCTTCAGTTGCGCTTGCTCTTCCTCGGTTAGCTCGTTTACAACATCAGCCACTATTCTCTGGGCCGCAGCTTCCAGAGCCTCTGAACTTTTGAAAGCAGTGTTTTCAAACGCTATCAACTGGTTTACTCTTTTAGGGTTCATAGCCATTTTAGCAAGTACTATAGGAGCACCTAATACGAAAGGAGCGCCCACAACACCCGAAGCCATTGCTGCCCCTCCCTGTAATACACCAGACAGTTCCCTACCTGCTTTATACTCAGCACCACGGAAGGCTAGTTCGCCTATGTTACTCTTAGGGCTAACAGAGGCTTCAGCCATTAAGTTTGATAGCTGCTTTATCTTTCCGTAGTCCTGTCCTAATATTGCTTTAAACTTAGCTGCCTCTGTTGGGTCATTTAACTTCTTAGCTAAGTTAGCGTACTGAGTTACGTCAAAACTAGGGGTTCCTGCGTTAGGAAACAACTTCTGAAGAAATCCTTTCTTTATAAGTGCGTCTGCTTCTTGGAATGCTATGAACTGTCCAGCGTCCCCTCCAGCCTTATCAATTTGTTTAAAGGATTCCCTAAGACTCTTCTTAAACGCAAGTACTTGATTAATATTTCCTGCGCCTGTTAGTAACATCCCTAGGCTTTTGTAATCCCCCTTAGAAGCCTTAGTTACAAAGCTGTTATTTATCTTAGGTAAAATACCTTGAACACCTTCGGCAAAAGCATCTTTCATTGCTTTATACTTAGCAGCCATTGCGGGATCACTCTTCTTCAGAGAGTTGTATGTGGCCTCCCTAAGTTGTTCAGCAAGAATAGTAAGCTCTCTTTGAGCACTGGGGTTGTAGTTAGGTGTTCCGGGCGCACCTCCAAACCTACTCTGTATCCTGTTCGTAATTTGCTTATCAATGGCTATAAGACCGTCTAGATTTGTCTTTAGAGCCATGTTGTCTCCCAACATAGGTCCTAAGTCGTCGTCGATAAACTTAACAGTAGCAGGGTCTAAATCTAGGATTCCTCCCTTCATGTTTTTGGAGACAAACGCATTAGTTGCGTATATGTGCTTACCTAGAGATAAGTCCTTTACGTTTCCTGCTACTTTAGCGAGTTCATCTAAAGAGTTAGCGTAGTTGGTATTCAAGGCCTCTCTGCCTTGACGTATGATACCCATGGTTTGCTCCGCTATTTCGTCAGCGGATCCTCCTGAGTTTACAGCTAGTTTGTTTATGACTTCAGAAAGGGCGTCTGATGTTACCTCATTTACTTTAGCAGCATTAGATTCAAAGGCCCTAGCAGAGAATATACCTACTCGACCTATCTTCTCCGCTAGTAATGCAGAACCCCCAGCACCTACTTGAGAAGGCGTAAGGGTTGCTCCTCCCTCCTCAAGTATGTTCTGAGTGGCCTGTAGAGAAGCTCGACTACCCGCTGGTTGATCTAACTCCTTAACTAATTGTTGAGCAGCCTCGCTGGGAGTAAACCCTAGGGCCTTCTTTCCTGCAACCCATGCTGGTTTTATCGCTTTCCCTAATCCTAAGGTTGCCACATCGAAACCCATAGAGTACACAGCCTCCTCTAAGGCTTCTGCGTACTTAAGGTCTTCTCCTGCTAGTTCATCAGATACCAGTTTACCACCGCCTGTGCCGATGGAGCTACCTAAGGTTCCACCAACAAACATACCCACAGGCCCGAAAGGAACACCTAAGGCAGTACCAGCGATGCCTCCTGCTACTCCTAAAGGCACCTCCATGTTTTCCTGCATCCAAGACATAACACCACCCTCGTCAGGCGATGTAGTACCTACGGTTGATCCACGGCGTCTAGGGTTTATAGTAGGGGAGCCTGTGTTCCCTGTAGGCATACGCTCTGCGGTTACAGTGACTTCCTCAAGGGTCTCTGGCTCGTTGAAGTCTTCGATTGTCGCGTAGCCATTAGAGATAGCCATATCCATTAAAACATCCATGTCTATGTCTTCAGGAACGTCTGTTATTTCGTTTCCGTTAGGCAACATAACGTCTATAAGTTCCATACTAATTAACCTCTTGTTTGAAGATCTTTGAACGAGACTTTCCTGTTTGCCTTCTTAGCTGGTACTTCAGCCTCAAGAGATCCCCTTTTACGCAAGTACTCCTCTTCGGAAGCACTATTAGCTCTTAACTTAGCGTCAGCCAAAGAAGCCTTAAAAGTTTCTTGCATCTGAAGTAGTATTCCTCTGTTGGCCCCTCCACTCCTCTTTAAATCCTGATACAGACGCTCTAAGTACATTCTCTCTCCTTCAGAAATAGCACCTGTAAAGTTCTCAAGACCGTCTAAAACAGCTTGACCAGCTAGTAAATTAAACTGAGCCTCGTTTTCTGGTTGAACACCTAAAATTTCTTGTGCTGACCTCACGACTGCTGTTGACCAGCCTCCTGTGTTTATTTCCTCAAGCAACTGTAAACTTTTATCTGTTTTAGCAATAGAACGCTCTATCCTAGGCAGCTTGTCTACAGCTTCAGATTTAAGGTTTGCCCAGTTCTCTGCTGTTTGCTCGGCCGCAGCTTCGGTTACGCCTCTAGCGGTTCTCTCTGTGGCTGTCTCACCATAAGCTCCTCCAATAGAGGTTAGCTCTCCTACAGGCTCTTTAGGAGCGCCGGGGCTTATAGGAAGATACCTTACCTGCTCTCCAGCACTGCTTCTTACTATAGAAGCTTCGTAAATGTTTTCATCAGCGTCCCTATATTGACCTCCGCTGCGTGAGCTAGTTACCTTCCCGCCTGCTCTGGCCTTTTTGCCTTCCAAGGCTATCTTAGCAGCTTCTTCTCTAGAGACTCCTGTGGCGTCTGCTAGACCAAAAAAGCCAGTCTGCTGCTTCTGGTCTGCAAAGTTAAACTCAGGGTTGTTAGCTAACGCTATTAACTCCCCCGCACCTCTTCCTCGAGCTTTGCCCTCCCTCTCAGTTTTACTTGCCACAGCCAAGCTAGCGGCATCCGAGAACACCTTAGCTAGTTCCTTGTTACCTTGGGCCGCATACTTCAACCCTTGGGCATTCAACAGAGGAGCGTTGTTTTTGTTGGCCTCTAGGAACTGCATAGCCTCTGCTTGCTGTGCCTTCCTTTCCCTCTCTTGTTGTACGATAAGAGGAGTTTGAGCAATGTTCTTACCAATATCAAAAAGACCTTGTGAGTAAGTAGGATTGCCTAGACTTTGTAAAAAAGCTTGTGAAAATTTAGCCATTACTGTTCTCCTAACTTCCGAATAAAGAGCCGAATAAACTACCGACGCCACCACCAGTAGTAGCTACAGGAGAGAATATACCACCAAGCATACCACTTCCCAAGTTACCTAGCAGATTAGCTCTGGCTTGTTCTGCTATAAGACGCGCCTCTAGACCCGCCATAGAACCTTCTCCGTACAGACCTGCGCCTTGTAGTTGACCTGTCTGGTACAACTGTGGGTACAGTTCGGAAGCTTGTTGTACGCCTAACATTTGTGCCTGTGGTATGTAAGAGCCTGCGAGAGCACCCTGAGCTAACTGCTGCTGTGCTGCGTCCAAACCAAGACCGCCGCCTAACAAACCCTGACCAGCTTGTAACATCTGCAATGCCTGTGTCTGCCCTGCTTGTCCTAGCTGCTGCCCAAGTGCTGACTGCTGACCGCCCAGCGTAGTAAAGGCTTGGCCTAGCTGTCCTGCTTGTGCCTGCTCTGCTTGTGCTTGCTGGATTGCTGACAAGGCTGCTCTGTTCTGTGCCTCTGTCTGCGCTTGTGATAACGCAAGCTGCTCAGGTGTGCCGCCAAACATAGCAGAACGTACACCCAAGCGTCCCTGATTAGCTAAACGCTCCTCAAGCATAAGCTGCTGGCGTTGCTCTTCAGGAGACTGCACCGCCCTGATCCTGTCATAAACGTCAGCTTCTCTGCCAGCCGTAGACATACCAGCACGGCCCATGAAGTCACCGCCTAACCCATAAGCCTGACCCGCTGCGCCTTGAGCCTGTGGAACACCAAAGGCGTCAGCGTCCAACATAGTACCACCCATGCCTACAGCCTGCTGACCTGCTTGTGTCAACGCCTGAGATCCTGCGGGTTGTCCTATGTAGCCTTGAGCCTGATTCATCATGGCTTGCTGTATTGCTTGTTCTTGTGGAGACAGTGTAACAGTAGTAGATAATCCACCGTCTTCTAACGGAGTGGCTCCAAATGTTCCACCAGTGGCTGACGTTACAGTAAACGGCTGAAACTGAGACTGATCTATTCCTGCCTGTGCTATTTCCATAGCGCCGGGAATGCGTTGTCCGTCTATCTCTGTACCCAGTACAGCCTGCTCACCAATCTCTCCCAGTCGGTCATAAGCCTCGTTGCTTAATAATCCACCGCCTAAAGCAGCGCCTCCTATACCTAATAAAGTCGTCCAATCAATCGCCATTAGTAAGTACCTCCGTCAATCAGACCTGCCGCTAAAGTGCCTGTAACAGTAGCACCTCCAGATACAGCAAGTGTTGCAACCGTTGTCGTGCCTGTGAACGTAGGCCCAGCAAGGTCAGCTTTTGAGTTAACAGCCGTAGCTATGTTAGCAAACTCAGTACCAAACTCGGAACCTTTAATAACTTTAGCGGGGTCGCCAGAAGGCAAAGAGTCTTTAGTGGTGAAGTTTGTTGTTACTGTATAGTTAGACATTATATGGTCTTCCCTATTAAAGTTAGTACGTTAAATTCTTGCACAGACAGTGGCTGTCCGTTGATCTCTGTTTGTAACGCGACGTTGACGGTAGTACCATCGCCTGTAGCATTTACAGTAGGCTCTGAAATCAATGAGCCTGTCGTGAACTCAGCGGCGGTAAACTCTCCTACATTAAAGTACGCAGGTATCTGGCTGGCTAACCTAACAAACGCTGTTCTGAATGCTTCACCAAAATCGAACGACCACTTTACATTTACTGTGTAGCCACTGCCTTCGACAAACGTAGGCCGCAGCTTCTTTAGAATCTTTAGTCTAGCTGTGTCACCAAACGACAACGCAGGACTCTGATAAACAAACTGGTAAGTGTTAGTACCGTCGTTGTAGCCTGAGTACGTAGAGATCCCGTCTGTGCTGCCTATGTATAACGTACCATCATCATCTCTGAAGTAGCTTTTGAATCCGTTAGAGGGCCATCGAGTAACTCGGTATGCGCCGTTCTCTAACGTGCCGCGTAGGTCAAAGCAGTATGTCAGTTGCTGTGATGAAAACGTAATTAAGTAGAAACTGTTCTCAGGAGAAAACACACTCCTAAGCTCTTCAGTCTCTTCAGTGATGTTAGTAATAATGTCGTTACGTATGTTCTTGCTCAGGTCTGACAGAGGCAGTGACTTCTCTTGTATAGTGCGCTGAATACTACGCAGTCCTTCTTTGGACATAAACAACAAGTCAGTACCTAAGTTCTGCACAGTGCATCTATCGACACAACCAATACCTTCAATGGTGTCCGATAGCGTCATAGATGCTGGCGACTCAGCGCCTTCGTAAACCACAATGCTGTCACGCCCAAAGATAATCAAGAATCCGTTGTGCGCTGCTAAGGCTACAATCTCGTCGTAACCGTTAGGCCACACTTTAGATATGTCAATGCTGCCAGAGCTTCCACCAGACCAGTGATTACCTAACAACAAATCAGACCAGTAGATTGTAGACTTGTCACCAATGAAGTCAGCAGTCCAGAGCCTACCAAAAGCACCTAAGACTTCACCACCGTACATTGTTGAGGCGACGCCAGTAGCGTGTTGTACGGTTGACATAGGTGTTACAGCGCCTAGTGTTTGGTTGTACACTAAAGGCTCATAACCTCTCTGGAAAAAGTAAAGGTTACTGTTGAAGTTTACAATCTTCCAGTTGTTGTCTGAGATTGTGTAGCCTGAAGGAGTCTCGTCAACTAGCGTAGTAGTTCCAGAAAGTATCTTGTTGTTACCTACAGAGAAAAGCTTAGAGTTTCCTAAGTCATCCCGGTACTCACCAATTGCGTTAATGTAATCTGTACCTAACGCTGTCTTGTTTGTCGTGACTGTAGCTGATCCTTTACGCGCTGCGATACGTCCACGCCTGTCAATGATTGAGTTGTCTGCAACGATAGCAAACGACGGATCAAGAGACAGCGGAGAGTCTTGTGTGTTTAACCCACGAAACGCAGGAGCTACAAGGTTTAGACTCTGAAGGTTCTGGGACATTAAGGAGTGCTCCAAATAACTTCTTCGGGGTGCTTGGCTGCATCAATAGCAATAGCGTCACTTAGGAATCTATCAGCAATGCCAAAGTATTCTTGTGCAGATACGCCACCTGTCTCGCCACGCTCACGCGCAAGCAACGCCACAGCGTAGTGTATAACAGGAGCCGCTGGTACAATTACGCTCTCAGCATCTTGTGTGAGATCGTCGTCGCGCACAATAGCGTTAACACGAACCTTGTACACACCGTCAGGCTTAGGGTACAGATCAACCTGTGTGTCGCCAGCGGGGTCAGTTGCGTTAAACGTGTAGTACTGTGGTGTTCCTTTAACAACAGGCTGTATCAGGTAGTGCTCATCAAACCAACGTTGAGGTCGGTACTCTACAAAGAAGTTAGAGGTGTCGTTGATAACGTCCAGCACCTTAAGGCGGTTCTGTGTGCCTGTAAGTACGTAGTTAAACACATCGTCTTCTGTTGTAATAGTCATAGTCAAACGTGCTGCTGACCAGTCCCATGCGTTTTCTACCATGCGCTTTGCGTCGTTAACAAAGTCACCAACCATCTTACTATACGTGGTGTCCTGCACTGATGTCACTTCATCCTCGCGCAGTCTTCGTAACACATTGTTGACAACTTCTAAATAGGTCATCCTATTATCTCCGAAAACATACCAGACGACTGTGCGCCTTTGTTAATAATTGCATCTAAAGGATCCATGTAGTTCATTGTCCGTGACTGCATTACTTCTTGGGCCGTCGGAACAACGTAGGTTATACCTTTAAGGAAAGGCTCCGATGCTCCCCCTGCGCCTCCTACTGAACCTCCTGCCGAACCTCCTCCCGAAGGCGCTTCAGGTGGCGGTGGCGGCGGCGGTGGTGGTGGTTGATCTAAAGGTGGTAACTCAGGTGTCTCAGGTGTCTCAGGTGTCTCAGGTGTCTCAGGTGTCTCAGGTGTCTCAGGTGTCTGCGGTGTTATCTCCGGTGGTAACACAGGCTCTACAGGAGGCTCAATAGGAGGAAACAAAGGAGGTTCTACAGGCGCTACAGGTTCTACAGGAGGCTCAATAGGAGGAAACAAAGGAGGTTCTACAGGCGCTACAGGTTCTACAGGAGGCTCAATAGGAGGAAACAAAGGAGGTTCTACAGGCGCTACAGGTTCTATAGGAGGCTCAACAGGCGCTACAGGTTCTATAGGAGGCTCAGCAGGCGCTACAGGTTCTACAGGCTCTACAGGTTCTACAGGCGCTACAGGTTCTACAGGCTCTACAGGCTCTACAGGTTCTACAGGTTCTACAGGTTCTACAGGCTCTACAGGTTCTACAGGAGTTTCCGGTGTCTCAGGTGGTTCAGACGGATTAAGTACATTATTAAAGTACCACTCATAATCTGGGCCGCCACTAGGAGCACCCGCAATAATTGCGTTCGTCAATCCTTCGTGATCGTACACCTCAGACCAATCACCCCAGTAATCTAAACCCTCCTGCCTAGCGTCACGATTAAAAAGGTAGTTATATATGTTGTTAATTTCCTCATCGCTTACACGATCTGGCGGCGGAGGTGGCGGCGGAGGTGGCGGCGGCGGCGGTGGTGGTGGTGGAGGTGGCGGTGGTGGTGGCGGTGGAGGTGGCGGTGAAACCAACATAGGCTCTTGAGGCTCTATTGGTGAGTCGTCTGGTAAGCCGCCAAAAGTAAAGTCTTCAGGTTCTTCTCCAAACAGAGGCGGTTCACTTACTGACGGAGGCTCAGTTGTTATCTCAGGTTCCTCGCCAGTATTAAGGTCTAAGTCATCTCCGGGTTCAATTCCGGCTCCGCCATCACTTGTGCCACCCTCGTGTCCAAAACCGAGAGAATCTTCAGGCTCTTCAGTAGTATCTTCAGGCTCTTCAGTCTGACCTATTACAACACCGTCCTCGTCAGTGTTGTCCATTGCGTTTTGAATCCAATCTAAAAGCTCTGAACCAGCAGCCACAGCTCCTGTTAAAACCTCCCACATTTGCGGGGGAATATCTAGTCCTGAGTTTAGTATAACCTTAATAAGTTTTTCAGGGTCTTGTACACTACTTAAAACTTCTTCTATTTTATTTTTTACAACATCAGCAGGCGCATTAATAATGTCTTCGACAGATCCAATAATAGTAGACTCTTCGCCTCCGGGTATTACACCGGGAACAAAAACATCTTGATTTGCAGGGTCAAAGATCCCTGTTATGCCTCCGGTACTTGGATCAATGTCAGCAATAACCCCGTAGCCGCCGTTCAATATATCATAAATATCTGCGCTAGGTAAGTCTACGCCTGCTGCTTCTAAAACGCTACGTATAACATCACCCCACTCTTGAGGGTTAGAAGGCAGATCAGCAACAACAGCGTTCCAAACATCGTCAAATGTAGGAAACTTTTCTTTCATGTTTTCTATAGCAGCTTCTATGCCTGTTGGCTCTGTGGTTTCTTCAGGAGCGTTACCGTCCGTACCGTGGATAGCAGAACCGCCTGCGTTTATTAACGCTCTGTCTTGCTCCCATTCTTCTAAGTCGTCCCAGCCTTCTTGGTTGTATATAGAATCCTTAAGGTCTTGAGCAGCCTGTATTTCTGCGTTGAGTCCGTCGTTACCTTGTACAAGAACTGTTTCTCCATAAGGATTAGTACCTTGCACAGTATCTACAAAGCCATCACCATCTGTATCTACAACATAAGCACCAAAAGGATCGCCTTCAGCCGTGGTATCTTCATCAATCCCTTGCTCTGCGTTGTACTCAGCCAACCACTCTTGCGCCCTCTCGTAAGCAGGGGCATTTTCTCCTATGCCTTCAATGTGCGCTACTGCGTCTTCGCCTCTTAGACACTGATGATTGCCGCCTGATCCTACATTAAATCCGCCGCTTCTATTACATTGCGCTTTTTTAATTCTGTTGGCTGTTCGGTAGCTTGAGTTAGCTTTTTGTGCAGCCCCTTGTATTGCTGTTTGAGCATTAATATCTATGGCAAAGTTAGGTAAACTTATTCCAAATTCGTCTTCAAAATTATCTTGCTCTGCTGATGCTTCTAACTCCTCAACAGTATAACCCTGCATTAACAAACTTTGTATAAGGGCGTCAAATTCTTCTTCAGTCATTATTTATCCCTCGCTACGCCTTTGGCTTTCTCAAAGGAGCGCATAGCGCCCAACCCCAACATTCCCATAAGCACCGGAAGCATCTCACTTAAATCCAAGGCTGGCAATACAACAGCCATCCCAGATACAGACAAGCAAAAATTCCCAAGAGGAACGCAGATAAAATTAAATGCCATTCCGCTAACACAGACCCACCCAACCGCTGGACGCCATCCAGACACAAAGAGAGAAGTGCTTTTAGCTTCTTCTTTGTTAACCTCAATCTGGGCTTTAGCCAACTCTTGAGCGTGTCTCTCAGCCATTGTAGATATTTCATGAGCAAGCCTATTCCTTTCTGTGGTGTCAGGGATGAACTTATCAAGCAGAGATGTAACTGGGCCTATCAAAAGATCAAGCATTAGCGCACCATGTAAACAACGAAAGACGCCAGAGCACTGACGCCTACCCAAAAGAAACGCTCACTAGTCTTGACTAGCTTAGAGTTTATGATTACGTCCTCAGAAAGTTCAATGACTTTATCTTCTTGTTCGTCAAGGCGCTTTTCAAAACGTTCCATTCTAGATAATAAAGACAACAAACGCTCATCGACTACTGCGATCTGGCTAACAGCTTCGCATACTTTGTCGAGAGTATTTTCCATGCGTTCAATTCTACGTTCGTCTACGTTCACTATGCACCTCTTTGCTCACAGCCTTAGTTTCCAATGTAGTTTCTACGCATAGCCCTAGACACACTGACCTAGTTTCAGTCAATGTGCCAGAGCAGCCTGCAAGTAAAAGAAACAGCAGGTACTTCACTGTTAACAGCCGCCGAACGTCAGGCTATCTGGTGAGCACTCTTCTTCTTCTTCAGGCTCCTCTTCTACATAACAAGCCTCAGTGCTGTAGCCTGTAGGTGCTGCAACGCCTGCCCACTCCCAGCACACCTCATCGCCTGTGACGGGCGGTGCTACGTAGTCACGTCTCTTGTTAGGCTGTGCGCCAACGATGCTCACAGAGCGATACAGAGGGGCTGAGGATACATATACGTCCTCGTCTTCTGCTACGGTGTACGTAGAGCCGTCATCGTACATAATGACAGTTTGAGCAGTAACAGCAAAACTAAGAAACAACAAAGAAGAAACAAGAGCTTTCATATCTAAATCCTTATGGGGTTGTGCTTTCGGTTACAGTGCTGGCTAATCTAAGCAGACCGGTTTCGTCAATAGACGCCTTAGATGCGCCGTTGTATCTAAAGTAGATTCTGTTGTTAGACTCAGTAACTGTCCAGTTAGTACCAATCTGTATGGTGTTAAACGTAGACGTACCTGACGATGTAACATTACCTGTCACGTTACCTGTGATGTTAATCGTGTAGCTACCAGAGAGTCGAGCAGCAGGCAACTGTCCAGATGTAATCAAAGTTGCATTGATAGAACCCGGAGCAGTTGTGTACGCTGTGTCCCACTGGGCTGCACGAGCAGACGTAATGTACTCTTCAGCACCTAGCTTTACAACATTAGAAGAACCGTCTTTAGTGTAGATAACTTTATCAGCTACGTTTACAGCCAACTCACCTACATCTACTTCAGACGTTGTAGGTACTGAGCTTGCTGTTTGACTGTTCTTGATTATAATCTTAGAGGACATTGGTTTCTCCAGTTATAGTTCAGCAGCAGCTTCGAATAAAACATCCATCTTAGCATCATCGTAGCCTATTGCTGCACCCAAAGAAGCTACAAACGGTGAAGTACGTTGAACTGTGGCTGCGTATTCCCACTCAACCTGTGCTGCTGATTTGTCAGGCTCAGGCAAAGAAGCGATTGCTACGTCTACGTTAGCGAGAGTGCCGTCAGCAAGCAACGCTAAACGACACTGACGCATAGATACAACCATGCCTTCTCGTGCCTTAGCTAACTTGTTAGCGTCATATTCAGCTATCTGCATTTCAACCGATACAGTACCTCTGGTGTCGTCCGTGTACTCTACGAACATAGGCTGAACAGTCCAAGCCTCTACCCAGTTACCTTCAACGAGTACAGGAGAAGCTGCAACAGCTACTTCATAGTCGCCTAGAGTAGGCTTGGGTGTAGCCAACACTGGGTCTACACCAAGGAAGTCCAGCGTCTCTGCTGTCCACACTTTAGGTAGGCTAGTGTTAGAGTGCTCTGCTATTAGTTGGCTCTTGGTCGTTAAGGAGCCGTCTGTCTTGTTCCTATATTTCATTGTTACTCCTTATGCAATTGCCATGTAGATGTATTTGCCACCTGAAGCGTTCAATGCTGCGGGTGCTGATGACGTAACGGTGAAGCCACTAGACAGCGGATCGATGTAGTCTGTGTTCGTGACTTGAGCAGCAGTAGAGTTCAACAGCAGGTAAGGATCGTTACCAGTAACAATACCTCGTAGCGTGTCCCAGTAGTACCAATCTCCTGTAGAGTCTGTACGCTTGATAAGCACGAACCTAGCACCGTTAGTGAAACCACAGTCTACGTTCAGGTCATTGCCTGTGCCTGTGTAGCTACCGATATTACAGATGCCGGAGACTGAGGCCCATAGGAAGGCTATGTAGTCGTTGTTATTAGCGTTATAGTTGTTGTCGGCTATCGTAGCAGGCAGTGTAAAATTATCTGCTGTTACTCCCGAACATGGCCCCCAACTATCAATACCGGCGTCGCTGCTGAGGAATAGCCCCATGTAGTTCCAGTCCTTGTGGTAAACCACCCACTTTCTTGACGTTCCACCACTGGAAAGACATTTGAACCAAATCATTTCTGGAGCTGTCTGAAGACCGTGAGGCACGACGTGACCGGGAGTACCGTCACCTGTATACGCCACCACATCGAAGAAGCCGGGGGCGCGTCTAAACATATATCCGTTTGTGCCAGAAACAGTATTTTCACCAAAACCTGTTGCGTAGTCGTACTGCATATAGAAGTTAGCACTTTCAGCCGCATTGGCGGAGGGTAGCATATACTTGCCTTGAGTTAGCCGGGAGCTTATCCCTTCACTAGTTGTGGTACTGTTGGGATTTTTCAACCACGACATATCTACAGGGAAATCTGATGGTATGTCAGCTTGGCCAGTTACTGGGTTTCTAGCGGCAACGTCAAACAACTCATCTGGCTCGAACTCCTCTGCTGGCTTATGCGGCCTGCGGATTGCCATGTAGATGTGTGTCTTGCCTGAATCATTAAACATTCCCGAAGAGGTCTTAATCTTAAAGCCAGTAGCGGTAACGTCTACGCTGTCGAAGTTTCCAGATTCAGCGTTACTGTCGTTAGGCTGCAAGTAAGGGTCGTTTCCGTTAGTTGCAATGCCTCGCATTACGTCTTGCATGATCCAGTTGTTAGCCCCGTCTGCGTCTTTAATCAGCAACCACTGAGGCTCCCAGCCAAGGTCTATCTCAGGGCCGTTGGTGCTTCCATTGCCTTCGTAGCTCCCACACTTGATAATGCTCTCGTCGCTATCAGGGCCGAACTCTTGGGCGTCATGGGCGAAGACGTAGGCTACATACTCATATCCGTTTTCATTGGTGTCGTTTGAATTCCCAAGAGTGAACGCATATGCTGTAGGTGCTGTATCATTCCACGCAGCCGTTGAAGTAGATTCCGCGCCAGTGAGATTCAATCTAATGAAGTAGTTTTCTGGATTGGTTCCACTATTAAGCGACCTGTGATATACCATCCAGTCCCTAGCGTTGCCGGTTCTATTCGTAGCCCTAACAATAACCATCCCCGGCGTACTGCCAAGGTTGTGAGCTATCTCACGTCCAGCTACACCGTTGCCCGTGTACGTCACGACATCGAAAAAGCCTTCCTGCTTGGCGAACGACCATGAAACAACATTGGTTCCGTTATTATTGATCTCTCCAGCAGCACCTATTGAAAACCCGTCGCTGTTGAAAGAAGTCAATGACGTGGTGTCTGTAGTCTCTTCTGAAATTAGGTTGGAGCCGAGCACCTTAGTAGCGCCTCGCTCAGTGTCGAACAGCATGTGCTGGTATGCAGTCGTTCTGTTCTTGAGCCAAACAAAACCGCCTTTGTCAGCTAGGTCGATTCCGTTAGTAATATCTTGATTCGCGCTAGTACCCGTGTACAAGTAGGTGGAAAACACATCATCTACATACGCAGGCTCTCCACCGCCGCCGCTGGCCTCCAGTAACTTTTTAGTTACGCTCATGCTAGAGCCTGCCCTGCCGTAAACCCGTACCAAGTAGTTCCACCGTCGTGGGTAAAGAATACAAACACATCCACCGCATTAGCCGCCGCTGTCAGCGTAGGTGCCGTAGCAGCAGCCCAATCAACAGCAGCAGGCCATGTGACGGCAAAGCCACTAGCAGAACCGTCCTGTACAATCTTGAGTGTAAAACCAAAGGCAGTACCAGAAGCAGGTGGGTTGCTAAATGTAAATGTCGTAGCTTCAGTCAGCGTGTGGCTAAAGACGTTGCCAGCTTCACAGTTAACAGTCGTAGCGTTGCTTGAGCTAGTAACGGCTGCAAAAGTTTCGTTGTATGCTGTTGCAATAAGCTCCGCACTAACTGCTTGGTTTGCAGTAAAGGTGTTTGCTACATCGTTCTTTGTTGTGTCTGCATCAAACGCTTGAACGGTAGCGCCAATGTCAGTATCAACAACAACATTAGAGCCACCGTTTTGCAGCGTTCCTGTAAAGTTTGCTGTTGTGTCTGAGTACGCTGCGTAACCGCCTGTGTCTACTAAGTAACCTAAAGAAGTCCAAGCTGTTGAGCCTGTGCCTGCCTTTACTTTTAACGTATCGGTTTCTATGCCCAACTCACCCTGAGCTAGTGTAGGGTTGGCGCTTGTCCAGTTAGCCGCAGTGTCTCTGCGAATTTGAATTATATCAGCCACTAGCTGTTCCTCCATTAATGGATTGTGGTGCGGTATAGGTGCTGTTAGCAAAGCCACCATCAACAGCGTTGTAGTTTGTAATTGTAGTAGGCGCTACCTGCAGCCAAGAAGAACTGTCATAGACTTTCATTAAGTCGTTAGTAGAGTTAAAGTACAGAGCGCCAGTAATTAAAGAGTTACCGTCGTTGTCAACAGAAGGATCTGAAGACTTTGAGCCTAAGTAACGATCATCAAAAGAATCAAAAGAAGCTGCTGCACTGGTCGCTGATGATGCTGCGGCAGTCGCAGAGTTGGCTGCTGCGGTTGCGTCTGCTGCTACACCGGACTCACTAGCGGCTGCTGCGGTTGCTGATGTAGCTGCTGCTGTAGCACTGGTAGCGGCAGCGGTCGCTGATGTACCTGCCTGAGTAGCGGAACCTGCTGAAGATGTAGCTGATGTAGCTGAGTTAGTAGCTGACGTTGCTGACGCTGTGGCTGAGTTAGCCGAAGCAGTGGCAGACGTAGCTGAATTTGTTGCGCTGGTAGCGGCAGAGTTTTCTGAAGAGGCTGCGTTAGAGGCGCTTGTAGCTGCCTGTGCTGCACTAGCGGCTGCTGCGTTAGCGTCTTCTGTTGCACTACCAATACTGTCAATAGCTGTTTGTGCAGCGTCAGAGGCTGTAGTAGCACTGTTTGCGGCTGCGGTTGCAGAAGCTGCTGCGTTGTCTTCGCTGGTAGCTGCGTTCTGAGCAGACGTAGCTGCTTCATTCGCTTTTTCAGTAACAGCGTTTAATGTTGCATCTGTTGAAGAGGCTGGTGAACCTCCGGGGCCACGATAGATTGCCATTTACTACTCCTGAAAAAACAAACAAAAGAGAAAGGCCCCCGAAGGGGCCAGAGTAGTTTTACTCGTCAAACACGGCCAGTACTAAACCAGCTTCAGGACGATACACTTGAACACCGTAGAGGGTGTCAGCAGTGTACAGAGTAGACAAGTACTCTTGCTTGTACTGAGTCTGCGAACGTACATTCATCTGCTCCGCGTGGATGATAGCATCCTTGTGGAAGAACAGACAGCCACGAACGTTAGTCTCAAGCGTAGGACAGTTACTAGAAACGTAAATGTCAACACCGTAAACGTTACCAATCAGACCAGACTTAACAGTACGGTCATCACGGAAGTCGCTAGATACGTAACGCTCAATTCCCATTACTGTCTTACGAGCAGCAGGTGGGATTATCAAGCAACGATCTTCCATTGGTACGTTAGCATCGTCAAGAATCTTGATAGCTTCACGGAAACCTACGTCGGTGAAGTTGTCACCAGTAGCTGTAGTTCCAGCAGCAAAGGCGCTCAGACCAGTAGCAGCGTTAAAGTAGTAGCTGTTACTGTTAACCCAATCTGCACCAGTAGGAGCAGCGAGGTCAAGAGTTCCGTTACCAAAACCAGTACCGCAGTTCATCAGGTCAGTGTCAACCGTCAGAGCCAACTGGTAACCAGCGTCTTCTGTGTAGAACTGTCGCAGGCTGTTGAGTGCCTGTACTTCTACGATGTCCTCAATAAAACGTGAGTACTCGAAGTGACGATTGATTTCAATCTGCAATTCTTGCTCAACGTTCGCCTGAATGTTAACCGCAGTATCTTGCACCTTAGCAGACGCAGCGCCACGGATAGGCTTAGGGACATGGATCTTGTCACCCTTCTTACCTGTCATTGACATCTTCTTTACGAGAGGTGACATCTTCAGGTTCTTCTGGTATGCGGCAATTACTTCGTCGCTCCAGATTTCAGGGATGAATGTTGCTGCGGCTGTCTTATTGACAATGGAGCCACCGCCTACTGTACCGGGATAAGTTTGAGTCGCCATGATAAATCTCCTTTAGATTAGGCTACTTAACACGACCCTCGGCGTAAGCTTGAAAGATTTCCTCTGACAAAGCTGCATAACGATCTGGGTCGGTCTTCATAAGTTTAATAATATCAGCACGACGATATACTTTCTTACGTGTAGTAGCAGCCGTTCCTCGGGCGTTACCTGTGTTAGCAGACTTAGCTTGTTGCTTACGTGCTTGCTTCTCAACTGCTACTGTCTGTTGTGCGACAGAAGCTCTCTCTTTCCAGAGGGAGAACAGTTCATCAGCGGCGTCGTAATCATACTGCTGGTCTGCTTGTACAAATAATCGAGTCCTAATTTTAGAAGCTTTAACCCACTCAGCAAACTTAGCATCTTTAAGGATACTGTCCATCTCTGGATGGTTTCCTTTAAGCTGCGCTAAAGCTGTTTGCTTCTTGTGCTGTTGGCTATATTGTTGAGCCTCTTTAATCTTAGGATGGTTCTCAATTGCCTTATTAACTGCTGCCTGTGGATCAACGAAGAAATCAGTATCGTCTTCTTCTTGCTGTTGTACAGGTGCTTGTTGATTTGCGAGTTGTGTTTGGATGTAGTCATCAACAACGCCACGTAGTTCACCAACCTCAGAGCTTTGTTTGCCTAGTAGCTTCTCAGCTTCTTGATGCATCTGAACAACTTCTTCTAAAGATTTGTTCTGATACTTCTCTGGTAAGCTAGGCTCCTCTTGAGCTACCTCAGTTTTTTCCTGAGACTCAATTGTATCCTCTGGTGTTTCTAATGTGTCTACTTCTTCGTTGTTAAGTTCTTCTTCCGAACGCTCATCTACGAGTTGTGCTCGTGCCATATTATTAACCTTCTCCGCCTAACGGTTGTGGAGTTTATTTACGTCCTGCTTGCTCATGTTCTCGTACCCACTTCATGTGTCTACCGGGGAAATCCCCAGAGGCACCTTCGAGTACGCATTGCGTGGCAGAGACGACCCTTGTAGCGTTAGCACCGCAACCGCACCTACTGGTTGTTGTACCTGCTTCTACAAATTCTTCAAACAAGTGACCATTGGTACACTTGAAGTCATACACTTTAATCATTTTCAGTTGCGTCCTTATACGCAGCGTCAATAGAGTCATCTAGATTGACAATGCTATTAAGAACGTTTAACTGTCCTTTACGGAAATACATATCATCTACATCTTTAGTAGCTTGAACGCTGTTAACATTTACTAAGTTTACGTTTAGTTCTTCAACAAGTTGTTTCCAACCTTTAGAGTTAAACATATCAAAGTAATTGTTATAGTATTCATCTTCTTCTTTCGTTAAAGAGGCCATTCGGTTATCTCGTTAGTTACTATATACTGTATATTATAACATATTCTAAGGTAAATGTCAAGTGTTTTCTTTGGTATTATTTACGTTTCTTACCTTTGTAAGAGTTAGAGCCTGCTTTGGCCTTCTTTGCTGCTGCTTTGCCAGCTTTGGTGTATGGGTAGGACTTACCGTTAACTTTAGGCATTATCGTTTTCCTCTCTTTGCTGTTTTAGCTGCTTGTTTAAAGTTCTTGGCCGTTGGTGCTCCTTTAGAACCCTTGGCTCTCATCTTCTCCTTGCTTCCTGCTTTGATACGCTTACGTTTAGCGTGAATGTTATCGTAGAGTCCTGCCATCACCACTTCTCCTTGTTGGCCCAATATGCCGCAGACATCTTGCCTTTGGCTATATTCTTTGCGTGTCGTGCCTTGAAGGACTTCTGACGAGCCGTAGGCTTCTTATCTCCTGAGACTCCCTGTTGTCCAAACCTGATGGTCTTAACCTTGTCGCCTTCCTTGGCTACAACTACGTGAGACTTCGTAGGATGCTTAGGCGTCCTCTTTGGCTTGTTGTACCCGCTTACCCCTGCCCTTGCTAGTCGTGGATCTTTTTCCTTGCTCATTCAAAAACTCCTTCTGGAATGTTTCTAGGGCCGCTACCTTCTCTTCTAGGTTCGACAGGCGGTTGAACTGGCCTTTGAACGCGTCGTTGACTTGTGCGATTAGGTTCTTGAGGTCTTGCTGGGTCATTAACATTGATCTTAGCCTCTACTTCTTTGTCTTTAGTGATTGCTTGTGCGACCTTAAGGCGGCGCTCAAACTCTTTGTCGTCTTGATCTCCCGCTTGGAGGTTTCTAGTGATAGCCTCAATGCGTTTGATCTCAACCTCTTGTGGCTCAAGCTGCGCTTCAACAGCGTACTTCTGCGCTCGTGCTTGAGATTCCTGAGCCTGTGCAGCTAGGGCGGCTGTCTGAGACTGCTGGAACGCAAGCTGTGCCTGTTGCGCCTGCATAGCTGCCTGTTGTGCTTCTGGGTTAGGCTGCTGTGCTTGCTGCATAGAGGCAATAAGTTCTTCGCGGTTAGACAGATTCATGTTGTCTACAATGCTCTGGATTAACACAGGGTATATCGGGCTATCCTGCTTCATGGTCTGCAAGAGCTGCACAAGCTGTGTAACCTCGTACTCACGAGCAATGATACCTAAGGTCGAGGTAGCGTTGAACTTATAGTCCTTCACAGGGTAGTTCTCAGGATCAAACTGCATGTAACGGTACGCAGCCTTCTTAACGAACGGAATCAGGAACGACTGCTGGAAGTTTATCAAAGTGCGTTTATGGCGTTTAATAATAGCACCGAGAGACATAGAAATGCCAGCGGCAGTAGCTTCACCATTAACGTTACCGGCGAGTCCCGCTGAATCAACTGCTCCAGTAGCTTGTTGTACCATCTGTTGCAAGGAGGCTGCTTGGGCGAACGTGATCTGACCCACTTGACCAAAGTTGAACGGCTGTAAGACTTCACGAGGATCTCCGTTAGTAAGTATCATCTTTCCGGGGCGTACTTCTGGCTTTGCGCCGCGTGGTAAACGTGTAGCGTCAATAGCTAGCATTGGGTGGATAGTCAAGCTTAATGCGTCAATACGCGCACGTAGCTCTGTATCAAGCGCCTTCTGGCTGTTATAGCCCTTCTCGCAAACGCCACGGCCCCAGAACATAGAAGGTACTACATCCCACGGGAACGCCACCACGGGCCTGTCCTGCATCATGTAGGGGTTTGCTTCAGCCTTTAGGAGAACACCGCCATTAGCGATAACAACAATTGCTTCTACGTACCCTTCGTCACCGTCTATCTTTTCATCGGTGGCGTCTTCTAACATGTGCTTAGGAACAAGGCCGTAGTACTTTGTCAGGCGAACTTTGTCGTCACCGTAGACTGCAATGTCTTGATCTGGCTCAAGGTCAGTGTCAGGAGCTGCTGTGCCTACGTATACGTCCCTGTAGACGCCTTGCTCCTGTAACCGTTCTACGTGGTGGCTGCCTACAAACTCGTCAACAGCGACGCCCATAGCGTCCTCAATGGACGTTGCTACCGGATCAATCAAAAAGTTCTGTGGCATGACAGGCTTAAGCTTAACCACCACACGGTCAGTAATGTTAACGCCTACTGCCTGTAGCTGCCCGTCCATGATAGGCTGTGTAGCCGGGGCCATCTCTTTGATTTCTTCTAAGACGATCTCGCCAATGCCTGTACCAAAAACAGCAGAGTTTATGAGACACTCAGCAACAGCTTTACGCACCTGTGTGTTCTCAAAGTCTTCTGTGAGTTTGTTACGTAAATATTGCACATCCTGAGATTCTTTGTCGTTAACATCATCAGCAATGTCAAACCACTTGCCCCGTCCAAACGTGGCTTCTTCCATCTCAGCAACGTTAGACTCCACGGCCTGCTGCAAGGCTGGCGATATAATCCTTGAACGCTCAGAGGCTCTTTCGGTATCTGCTGGATCCCAGATGCCTCGCCACAGTCTGTAGTATTCGTCAAACTTTTCTTCGTAGTTAGACTGGTAATTGTCACGCCAGTTCTCACACTTGTTTATAACCCAATCTTCCAAGGACTCTTGGACTAGAAGGGGGTCAGGGCTGTATAGATCGTCTCTCATAATTAGTATCCCGCTACAATGTCTAAAATTTCAGGCTCATCAAACTCTAAGTCATGTATCCCGTAAGGGACGTTAGCAAGCTGATCTATGTACGCGAGACTGTCTACTAAGTCATCGTGCGTCAGTGGATCAGGGAATTGAAACAACTGGTCAAGGAACCTTGCGTTCCAATCGCCTTTGCTTATGCTAATAACTCCGTTCTCAAAGCGCCCTTGCAGCGCCCACATTACTCTGTCGGTTTTCTTTTTGTTACCGTGTGTTAGTTCTTCAACTCTAAAGAACTGTCCGTGCCTCTTCTGTAGATCCATGAGTGGTGACATAACCGCCTGTTTTGCAATTCCCCTCTCAATACCAACAGACACAGGACGATAATCCCGAACAGCTTGGAATATTTTAAGGGCCGTCTCATCCAGTGTCCATCTACCGTGTATGATGTTCTCAATGTGCCAGTCACCGTTGTCGCCTACCTTAACAATTGATAACGCCGTTTCATCCAGCTTTGAATTCTTTGTTCGTTTCTTCCCTACCTCTTCAAAGCCTGCGAGGTCAATGGCTATAAAGTAGTCACCGTCTTCGGGGGCTTCACCGTAGTGTATCCAGTTTTCTTTAAACATCTCTGAGCCAACAGCCTCAAAAGATGCCATGAACTCCTGACGAAACGCATAGCTTGACATGGACTTCTTTGCTATGTTAATCTCTTCTGGGTCGAGTAAGTCATTGTCGTAGCTTGTGAAGTGCCACGCTGAGTAAGTATCATCGTCACCTAGCTCTGCGTACTTGTAAAGCTCATAGAAGTGGTTACGACCCATAGGTGTTCCTATGAACATCGCGTGACCCTTCTGGTCTGCCAAGGCTGGGCGTAAGACCTGCTCCCATACGTCAGGCTTCATGTCTGCGTACTCATCCATCACTAGAAACTTCAAGGAGACACCACGCATAGTCTCTGGTCTATCTGCTCCCTTAAGCGTAATCGTGGCTCCATTGACTAACTTAAGTTGTAGGTTGTTAATATGTGAGCCTGTGATGACATCATGACCTAACTCTAGTAGGGTTTGCCACATAATGTCACGGGCTTGTCCTTGCGTAGGAGCAACGTAGAAGACATGACCCCTCTCTGCTTGTAGGGCATTTATTATGAGCATCCACGCTGCTAATCTAGATTTACCTGTACGTCGGCCAGCAGCAACTACCTTGAATCTCGTAGGATCCTCAAATACCTTGGTTTGCCAAGGGAGCAGTTCTACGTTAACGTCAGTCATTGTGCTCTGTGCCTTAAGCTTGCACTGTGTTGATGAAACCAAAAGTTACAGACCCATTTGCTTCCTTTTATTACAGGACTGCCTCCATGAAAACTATCATACAGAGGGTAGTTTGGTTTTTTTTCATCAATGTTGTTAAATATTAAAAGCCTTCCTTTTTTAGGAGGAATCTCTATGCCGAGCCTAGGAAAAACAGTGGTGCCTCCTTCTTCAACATCGTTCAAATAAACCATAGCTGTTTTTAAACGTTGGCCCCATCCCGCAGCAGCTTTAATTCTTTCTGGAGTATCTGCCTCGTGACTGTCGTAATGTGGTCGGTACTCCTGAGTTTCTTTATAATTACAAAGTTGTAGCTGCTCTAAGTTAGCGTAAGGTATGCCTACTTGCTCAGAAACTCTATGAGCTAAATCGTAAGTTATTTTAGTGTGCTCATGCGGTAGCCACATCTGGCTACTTGTTCTCTGTGGACACACTTTACTATCGCCTGCTGTTCCTACTTTAGAGCGTGTCATTTTTTCGTCAGCTAAACTAATAATGTAGTCACACTCATAATCAGTAAAAAAATCATTTATAACAGTAAACGAAAAGTTACTCGACATCGTGAACGCCGCCTTTTTTAATGTAATGGAAGAATACTTGCGTTTGCCACTCGCCTCTATAGGCCGTCCTCCAATGTCTTAGGTCGCATCCATGATATAAAACCATACCTCCAACGTCGATTGTAATAGGTGTGCCTACTGTATCTGTTTTGTCCTTGCCCATATAGATAGGCCAAATATCGCTGTCTTCTGCGTGTCCTAGCGTCATTGTTGCAGATATTTCACATTCTTTTCTGTCAATGTGTGGCTTTAACTCTTGTCCGGGCCTGTAAAGCCTTGCGTAAACGTACGTGGGCTTTAACTCCGTTTCTAAAGCATGGCTAAGAGGTTCTGCTAATCTATGTAAAACAGTGGTTAAAGCTGGGAAATTGTAAAAACTATCACTTTCAGGACATTGTGTGTCTTTTTTACTGTGGCCTTGCTCGTGTGCTTTAATAAGCAAGTTTGACAACTCAGACGCTTGCTTAGGATTTATTGCGTTACCTAAGTAAACAAATTTATCTTTCTTAAACTTCTCAGCTACAGTTTGCACAGGTTAATAAGTCCACATAACAGGCGTAGTGTCTCGGAGGTCTACGTGTACAAACGTATCAGCCACGCCTATACCACTGAATCCAAGTGCCATCGCGTGTCTAACCAAAGTGTGCTTCTGTGATCCAGAGGATACCTTGATGTCACTCGCTATACCTTGGGCATGGGTTCCCGGAGAAGACTTAGAAGCCTCTATGGAGTGCTTAGGGCTTCTGTAGCCACTCGTAATGACAAAGGGGAAACCACACAAGTCCCTCAGGTCATCTAGGACTTCTAAGAAGACTGGGGACATCTCGTTTTCCCCCGTCTCTTGACAGTCGAACTCCTCTAACTTAAAGTACTTCACTAATTAAGATTCCTCGGTTGTCCACACGTTAAGCATCTTTAGTTGTCCATTGTCCTTCTAAGGGGTCTAAGGCTTCTGAGGAGCCTGAGGAGACCTCTGTAGACCCTACTCCTGTGATGTTAATCTGGATAGCACTCCTACCAGCATCCTTGATTACATCCTTCTCAAAGGCCGCTGTGGGGGCTATACGATCCATTATTAGCTTCCACGCAGCCCCTTGGTTCTTATGGTCATCGTCTAAGGCTGCATCAAAGATAGCCTCTAGTACCTTCTTAGACTTAGGACTACTGAGCATCCTAGCTTTGTATTCATTGATGATCCCAGCGTCACCCTTAGGTCTACCAACCTTACCTCTGTTACCTACCTTCTTAAGGTCTGTGGTGGCCTTAGGGGGCCTCCCACGCTTCTTAGGAATACTGGGTTCTTCTGTAGACATAAGTTCTCCTCTGGATGCCTATGCTGCCTTATGTTTTACCTGAGTCCCCTATAGTCTAAGTACCCTTTGGATTCCCTAGTTCCTAAAGGGGTAACCTTAGAGGGGATCTTGGTAAACCTATTTAGTTACCTCCTAAGGTGGCCTTTGTTGTATTCTTTAAATTATTCATTAAAGTATTCAACTAAGGTGCAACTAAGGGTAACTTAGGTGGCGCGAAGTTCCTCTAAAGTGTCTCTTAGAATATACTATATATTATACCATATTTTAGAGTAAATGTCAAGGTATTTCTTTGGTAATAATCACACTACTAAGGATTCTTAGGCCTCCTTTGGTGGCCTTTTAGCACCTTTGGCTTCTTTAGTGTTACTGTAGGTAAACTTTAGGCATACCAAGGGGTTACATTAGGTAACACTACACCTAGTTTTATTAAGTTTTACCTAATTTTACCTTATTTTGCACCAAGGTTTCCTAAAGTTCCCTATTTTGTGCCTAGGGAGGTACAACTATAGTTAAGCTAGCGCAACCCCGGCCCCCCGCCCCGAAATAGCCTAGGCTTCTCGGGTCTCCCAAGGATACCATAGGCAACCCGAGGTGTCAAGCGTTAACATTGGTACTATTCACGTTGACAAGCCAAGCTACTTGTGTTAAGCCAAAGGATCCAAGGGGTAACACAAGGGGCACCTTAGGTGCAACATAAAGTTGTGGTAATATTTACGTTGACAAAAGGTGACATGTGAGGGCCAAAGTAGGACCTTCTTAGGGGTACTTAGGCGCACCATAGATTACCTAAGATGTCAAGGGTTGACATAGGGTGACAAATGATGTACCCACGTTATACCTTTATATACACGCGCACACGCGAATAGCACACCCAAGGTACCTATGTCAACTAAATAAGTTTGGTAATATTAACATCTCTAGGGGGTTGCATCTTAGGTCAACGCAGGTATAATGGTTACATCAAGTGAGGAAACAACCTAAGACAACCTAAGAGAACCTAAGTTATGACTACATACAACACTTACGAAGTTTACTTGTGTAACCCTAGGACCGGACAGGGTGGGTGGGATATTGAGTTTATAAGCGCACCTAGCAAAGAAGCTTTGGAGACTATGCCACACTTTGATTGTGTCATCCTAAAGCAATGGACAAACCAAACTCTAGAGTCTGCTAAAGAACCCAGCGAGTACTGTAGCGGTAAAGTTTGGGATGGTGAAAAATTTCTATAAAAACCTAAACAGAAACCCTTGACAGCCTAGGTACCTTAGGGTACCTTAGGCCACCTAAGACAACCTAAGTAGGAACTTAAGTTATGCTAAAATTATCCAAAGCTTCTAAGATGCCGTGTCGGTCGTGGTCACTACAGGCCTTAGACACTTGTCCAGCCTCCAGAGATGCCTCAGGTGAGCTTGTAGACGCTTGTAAGGGATGTTATGCAACCTCAGGTAACTATAGGTTCCCTAACGTTAAGGCCCCTAGGGTTCACAATAGGGAAGATTGGAAACGTGACGCTTGGGTGGCTGATATGGTCCAAGAGTTAGACAATGATAGGTACTTCCGGTGGTTTGACTCTGGAGACATTTACGACGTGAGACTAGCTAGGAAGATACTAGAAGTGTGCGAAGCGACACCATGGGTTAAACATTGGATACCGACACGTATGCATAAGTTTCCTAAGTTCACCTTAGTACTTCAGAGGCTCCAAAGCTTACCTAATGTGGTCCTAAGGTTATCATCCGATAGTATCATAGGTGAGACCATAGAAGGTCCTACCACTAGCACCATTGCAACCCTAGAAGATGCGCCTAAGGGGTCGTTTGTTTGCGAGGCCTACACTAGGGGTGGTAAGTGTGACAAGTGTCGCGCATGTTGGGACAAAGGTGTCTCAGTGGTAACATACATAGGCCATGGTAAGTCAATGGTTAAGAATCAAAACAACTTAATAAAAACACTTGACGTAGCCTAAGGGTTACTGATAGTATACTTAAGAATGTCTAGAGTCAGTTTGTAGTTTAAACGCGAGGCGCGAGAGCTTAGGTACTGAGGCCTTCCGGAGGGTTTAAGTAGCTCTAGACATTCTTAAGTATACAAACATTACAAGTAGCCTAAGGGGCCTAAGTTATGAACACAATAAGTGAAATAATTACATTTGTATCTAAACAGGATGACATAACGCAGGATTCTGTTATCCTCCGCTGGCACTTAAAGTTAGTAACAATTTAAGACAACTTAAGGAAACTAAGTTATGTTAACACTTGACACAACCATATGGGTTCTGGTATTCTCAGGCCTATTACTAACAATGTTACCTTGGAGGTCCTAAGATGACTAAGACAACTTACGCAGTACAATGGTTAGACGAGGAAGAAAACCGATGGCGTACAGCTAACGGTACTGAGTCCCACACACTAACTCAAGGCATCTCTGAGCTTGAGTTGCACAGGTCCTATTACCCATCTATAGTTGCACGTTTGGTGGAAATTGAGACCACAACCACGGTACAAAAGATACACCTAACAGCCCCTGAGGCCACCTAAGGAGGATAAAGTGTACAGTTTTATAACCTGTTTAATAATGATAGCAATA